>Ga0182024_10000221_pt1 | contig 138854 bp, 134 predicted proteins | sample P32metaG_FD_120480 | JGI IMG/M metagenome (GOLD analysis project Ga0182024, IMG submission 120480) | Permafrost microbial communities from Stordalen Mire, Sweden - P3-2 metaG (Illumina Assembly) | ecosystem: Environmental > Terrestrial > Soil > Wetlands > Permafrost | place: Sweden: Stordalen... | reverse complement strand
TCCTCACAGACCTCCCCCAGAGCGGATCTCGACGCCACCCCCCGGACCAGCCGGGATGACCATGCAACCCTGGGACCTCAGCTCCGTGGTGGATCCACGGTGCCGGTGTCCCTTACATGAGCGGGGGTAGCCGAACTGGGCCCTTCTCCGCGGGAGATGGTGTCCACCGTCGGTAACGTGGCGGGGGTGAGCCTGCGGTCCCTCCCCCCTCTGCTTCGTGACGAGCCGGCCATGGTCGACGCCCTGTCGGTGGGGTCGACGGCTCTGGCCGTCCCCGAGGCGGCGACGGCGTTCGTCATGGCCGGGGTGGCCTGGCTGAGTGATCGTCGTCCGATGCTGGTGGTCACGCCGACGGTGCGCGACGCCGAGCGGATGGCCCACGACCTGACGACGTTCCTCGGGCCCGGGACCGTCGAGCTGTTTCCGGCGTGGGACACGCTGCCCTTCGAGCGGGTGAGTCCCGAGGTGGCCACCATGGGACAGCGGCTGCGGCTGCTGTGGCACCTCGGCGTCACGGGGACCGATCGGACCGGACAGAGCTCGCCCGAGGCGCCGGCCGTGGTGGTGGCCCCGGTGCGGGCGCTTCTCCAGCGGCTGGGCCCGGTCGACGTGGCCGCCTCACCGGTGACGGTGACACGGGGAGCCCGGATCGATCTCGAGGACCTGGTGACACGTCTCGTCGAGCGGGGATACCGGCGGGAGTACCAGGTCGAGCACCGCGGCGAGGTGTCGGTGCGCGGGGGGATCGTCGACGTGTTCCCGTCCACGTCGGACCTGCCGGTGCGGATCGACCTGTGGGGTGACGAGGTCGACCGGCTCACGGAGTTCGACCCCGGCGACCAGCGGTCGGTCACCGACCTCGAGGGGGTCGAGCTCTTCGGGTGCCGGGAGGTGCTGCCGACCGTTGCCGTGCAAGCCCGGGCCCGGGATCTCGTGGGCCGGGAACCGTGGGGTCGGGCCCAGTGGGAGCGGCTGGCCGAGGGGCAGCTGTTCGACGGGATGGAGTCATGGCTGCCATGGTTGTGCGACGAGGACCGGGTGCTGCCGGACCTGCTCGGCGACGGCTCCCGGGTGGTGCTCATCGACCCCCGGCGCATGCGCGACCGGGCCGCCGAGCTGAACGACGAGGAAGCGGCCCTGGCCGGTGCCCTCGCCGTCACCTGGGGCGTGGTCGAAGGTGGCCCAGTCGAAGGTGGCCCAGTCGAAGGTGGCCCAGAAGGTGATGGCGCCGTCGGTGATGGCGGCGACGGATCTGATGTCGAGAACGTCTTCCCCCGGCTGCATGTGCCCTACGAGCGGCTGCTCGAGCGGTGCCCGGCCCCGGTGCTGAGCATGGTCTCGGTGGCGTCGTCGTCGGCCACGCCGGTGGTCACGGCTCAGGGATGGGAGCCGGTGCACGGCGACCGCGACCGGCTGGCGGCCCGACTGGGAGCACTGGCCGAGGACGGGTACTCGGTGACGGTGTGCGCCGAAGGGGCGGGGTCGGCCGGCCGGTTGGCCGCCGTTCTCGGCGAGGAGGGATTGTCGGTTCCCGTCATGGACGCCGTGTCCGACGAGGCCGACGCCGACGAGATCGACCTCACCCGACCGGGTATCCGGGTGGTGGTGGCGCCGCTCGACCGCGGCTTCGTGGTGTCGTCGGTCAAGGTGGCGGTGCTGACCGAAGCCGACTTGACGGGGCGGCGGCGGGCGCATCGGCCGGCCCGGGCCCGGGCGCGGCCGGTGGACGGTTTCTTCGACGACCTGGCCCCGGGGGACTACGTGGTGCACCGCCAACACGGGGTGGCCCGGTTCAAGGGGATGGTGACCAGGACGGTCAACGGCGCCGCGCGCGACTACCTGCTGCTCGAATACCGGGGCGACGACAAGCTGTACCTGCCGTCGGATCAGATCGAGGCCCTCACGCCCTACAGCGGCGGTGAGGCGCCTTCGCTCAACCGGTTGGGGGGGTCGGAATGGAGCAAGACGCGGGCCAAGGCACGCGCCGCGGTCCACGAGGTGGCCGTGGAGCTCGTCGAGCTGTACCGCAAGCGTCTCCTCGTCCGGGGCCACGCCTTCGCCCCGGACACACCGTGGCAACAGGAGCTCGATGACACCTTCGGCTTCACGGAGACGCCCGATCAGGCCCGGGCCATCGCCGACGTCATGGCCGACATGGAGGCGGACAGGCCGATGGACCGGCTCGTGTGCGGCGATGTCGGGTTCGGCAAGACCGAGGTGGCGGTGCGGGCCGCCTTCAAGGCCGTGCAGGACGGGAAACAGGTGGCGGTGCTCGTGCCCACCACGCTGCTGGCGACCCAGCACGCCCAGACTTTCGCCGACCGCTACGCCGGTTTCCCGGTGCGGGTCGAGATGCTGTCGCGTTTTCTCACGTCGGCCGAGGCCAAGAAGGTGGTGGCGGGGTTGGAGTCAGGGACGGTGGACGTGGTGGTGGGCACGCACCGGCTACTGGCCGGCGACATCCGGTTCAAGAACCTGGGGCTTCTGGTGGTCGACGAGGAGCAACGCTTCGGGGTCAGCCACAAGGAGACGATCAAGGCCATGACCGACGGGGTGGACGTCCTCACCCTGACGGCCAGCCCCATTCCCCGGACCCTCGAGATGGCGCTCACGGGCATCCGCGACCTCTCGCTCATCAACACGCCGCCCGCGGCGCGCCAGCCCATCCTCACCTATGTGGGGGAGTACGAGGAAGCGGCGGTGGTGGAGGCCATCCGGCGTGAGCTGCTGCGCGAGGGACAGGTGTTCTTCGTGCACAACTGGGTGCAGAACATCGAAGCGGTGGCCACGCGCATCCGGGCCCTCGTCCCCGAGGCGAGGGTGGTGATCGCCCACGGCCAGATGGACGAGGGGACCCTCGAGCAGGCGGTGCTCGACTTCTGGGAGAAGCGCTACGACGTGCTCGTGTGCACGACGATCATCGAGTCCGGCATCGACATGCCCACGGTGAACACGCTCGTGGTCGACCGGGCCGACCGTCTCGGACTGGGCCAGCTGCACCAGCTGCGGGGTCGGGTGGGCCGGTCCGCGCACCGCGCCTACGCCTACCTGCTGCACCCGGCCGACAAGGTCCTGAGCGAGGCCGCCTACGAGCGGCTGCGGACCATCGGGGAGCAGACCGAGCTCGGCAGCGGCTTCAAGATCGCCATGCGTGACCTCGAGATCAGGGGGGCGGGCAACCTGCTCGGACGGGACCAGTCCGGTCATATCGCCGCCGTCGGCTACGACCTCTACGTGCAGATGGTGGCCGAGGCGGTGGCCGACATGAAGGGAGAGCCGATCCGACCGGCCGTCGAGGTCAAGATCGACGTCCCCTCCGACGCCCATCTGCCGGCGGGCTACGTCGGTCGGGAGGACCTGCGGCTCGAGGCCTACCGGCGCTTGGCCTCGGTGACCGAGGAGGGCGAGGTGGACGACATCAGAGCCGAATGGCTGGACCGCTTCGGCCCCCTACCTCCGGCGGCGGAGGGACTGCTGGCCGTGGCCCGGTTGCGGGTGGAGTGCCTGCGGACGGGGGTGCGAGAGGTCTCGGCCACCGGCGCCCGGCCCGGGCAGGTGTCGACGACGGGCGGCCGGCGCCGGCTGGTGGCGCGCCTGGCCCCGCTGTCTCTGGCCGCCAGTGCGCGGGTGCGGTTGCGACGGCTGCGGCCGGAGGCGCTGTACAAGGAGGAGTCGGGCCAGCTCACGGTCCCCCTGGCCGCCGGGGAGGCACCGGTGGAGGCCCTGACCGCGCTGCTCGTCGAGCTCGTCCCGGTCGAGGGGGCGGGCGCCGCCGCTGCTGTCCCGGCCGATCCGGTGGGGGGCCGGGGACCCCGGCGCGACTCGTCTCGGGCCACCGCCCGCCGGTAGCATGCCGACTGCCGTGAAGCGCCTCCTCCTCGTCGCCGTGCTGGGCGCTCTCGTCGTCGGGGCCACGGGCTGTGACCTGTCGCCGCCGGCGGCCAGCGTCAACGGCGCCACCATTTCGCAGACGGCCCTGAACGCCGAGCTCTCGAGTGTCATCAACCACGCCAACGCCCAGTGCGCCACCCAGCTGGCGTCGGGACTGACGACGTCACCGGCCGGCGTGGCCACGCAAGACGACGGCACCACCTCCAACTCGGTGACGCCGAGCTTCGCCGACAACATCCTGCAGAGCCTGGTTCTCCAGAAGCTCGAGGAGCAGAACCTGGCCGGCCACGGTGTGACGGTCACCAGTGCCGACGTGACGGCGGCCACGGCCGACTACGAGGGCCAGCTCCAGGCCCAGCTTTCGCAGGCCCAGCAGGCGAGCACCACCCCCGATGGCTGCACCCTGTCAGCCAGCAAGTCGGTGTCGGGTCAGCTGCCCAAGGGCTTTCTCCAGGCTCAGGCGACGTCGCTGGCCGACCAGGAGCAGTTCGAGGTGGTGACGGGCCACGTGAACCTGAGCCCGGCGGCGCTGGAGGCGTACTACGAGGCCCACCTGACCCAGGTGACCCAGTCGTGCCTCGACGTGGTCCTGAGCGACACGCAGGCCAAGGCGCAGAGCGTGCGCGACGCCATCGCCGCCGGCACGAGCTTCACCACCGCCTCGACGTCGGCCAACGTCGATCAGCAGGCGAGCCCGACCGGGGGCCAGCTGCCGTGCGAGTACCCGTCGGTGGTCACACAGCAGTTCGGGTCGACCCTGGGCCCCACCATCAATGCCCTGAGCACGGGCCAGCTGACCGAGCCGGTCGCCTTAGCGACGCAGAGCTCGACGGGCACGGCGGTGACGTACTACGCCGTCGTCGAGATGCGTCAGCACCAGTTGGTGCCGTTCAGCACTCTGCGCAGCTCGATCCGGGAGGCGATTCTGGAGGCGCACAGCACGGTGGTGAAGACGGCGCTCGATCATCTTCTCGCCCGGGCCCGGATCTCGGTCGATCCGCGCTACGGGCAGTGGAGTGCGAAACACGGTGTCACGGTGCCCACGCCACCGCCCCCGGCCTTTGTACTGAACGCCAACGCCAACGTGGCGGTGCCGACGTCCTCGGGGGGCCTCCACCTCAGTCTCCCGACCGGTTGACGCCGGCGGCGGGCCCGTCGGCATCCGGCCCCCGAGGGCGTCCCCGGGTGGTGGTGGTCGGGTTGGGCCCGGCGGGGGCCGAGCTCGTGCCCGAGGCCGCCTACCGCGCCCTGGCCGAGGCGGCGCGTGCCTTCGTCCGCACCACGCGGCATCCGGCGGTCGAAGCCGCTGCCGGTGTGACGCCGGGGGGCCTCGAGTCGTTCGACCGGCTCTACGACAGCGCCGGCACCATCGACGATGTCTACGCCGGCATCGTGGAGGAGCTCGTCCTCGCCGCCACGGCCGTTGCCACCGCCCCCACGACCGCCGGCGCCGCCGACGGCACCGACAGCCCGACGTTCGTGGCCTACGCCGTCCCCGGGTCGCCCTTCGTGGCCGAGCGGACGGTCCTGATGCTGCGGCGGGACGACCGGGTGACGGTGGAGGTGGTGCCGGCCCCGTCCTTCGTCGACCTGGCCTGGGACCGGCTCGGCATCGATCCGGTGGCCGCCGGGGTACGGCTGGTGGACGCTGCCTCCTTCGCCGTCGAGGCCGCCGGCGAGCGGGGGCCGCTGCTGGTGGCGCAGTGCCACAGCCGGCAGCTGCTGTCGGACATCAAGCTGGCGGGCGACGACGCCGCCGGAGACGACGACGCCCGCACGGTCGTTGTCCTGCACCATCTGGGTCTGGTCGACGAGCGGGTCCTTGAGGTGCCATGGGCCGAGCTCGACCGGAGCATCGAGCCGGACCACCTCACCGCCCTCTGGGTGCCCCGGCTGGCCTCGCCGGTGGCGGTCGAGCTGGCCCGGCTGGACGAGCTGGTGCACACGCTGCGGGCCCGGTGTCCGTGGGACCGGAGCCAGACCCACGGGTCGCTCGCCGGTCATCTGCTGGAGGAGACGTACGAGGCTCTCGACGCCATCGAGGCGGTGGCGGCCACCGAGCCCGAACCGAGCCCCGACGCGGTGGAGCATCTGGCCGAGGAGCTGGGCGACCTGCTCTTCCAGGTGTACTTCCACGCCGTGCTGGCCGGCGAGGAGGGGCGCTTCACGCTGGCCGACGTGGCCCGGGGTGTGCACGACAAGCTGGTGGCGCGCCACCCGCACGTCTTCGGCGATGTCGTGGCCGAGACGCCCGATCAGGTCGCCGCCAATTGGGAGGTGCTGAAGAGGGACGAGAAGGGTCGAACGAGTATCACCGAGGGCATCCCCTCCGCCCTGCCGGCGCTCGCCCTGGCGGCCAAGCTGCAGCGCAAGGCCGAGTCGGTGGGTGTCGTGCGTCCTGACGTCGCCGAGCTGCGGCGGCAGGTGGGAGAGGCCGTCGATCGGATCGAGCCCGTGGCCGGCGCCGACGCCGACTCCGACGACGACGCCGACGCCGACGCTGTCGGTGAGGCGTTGTTCGCCCTGGCCGACCTGGCTGGTCGGCTGGGGGTGGACCCCGAGACGGCCCTGCGGGAGCGGGCCGGACGTTTCCGGCGTCAGATCGAGGCCACCGAGGACCGAGGCCCCGACCGCTGACCGCCGCCGGCCGACCACGGGGGCACGCCGAATACCTCGAAAGAGAGGCGGAATCGGGTGGCGGGGGGTGGCATAGGGTGGCTGTCGGTGGCGCAGACACCCGCACCGGCGTTCTGGACGTCCGGTGCCCACACCGAACGTCGGCCCAGTCGCCCGGTCCGTGGCTGTTTCGGCCATTGAGCCCGGACAGCGGTCGGTGCAACCCTCTACGCTGGCACTCCGCATCCCGATCGGGATGAGCGAGTAACTTCTACAACACCAACAACAGGGGCACCACGGCGCATGAGCAGCATCGAACAGGTCCGGGCACGGGAGGTCCTCGACTCCCGGGGTAATCCGACGGTCGAGGTCGAGGTCGTCCTCGAGTCGGGCGCCGGTGGACGGGCCATCGTCCCGTCGGGAGCGTCGACGGGCACCTACGAGGCCACCGAGTGGCGCGACGGGGGGGAGCGCTACGGGGGCAAGGGCGTCCTCGGCGCCGTCGAGCACGTGAACGGGGAGATCGGCGAGGTCCTGGTGGGCTTCGATCCCTGCGACCAGCGCAACGTGGACCTGGCCCTCATCGACCTCGATGGCACGCCGACGAAGGGGCGTCTGGGGGCCAACGCCGTCCTCGGGGTCTCGCTGGCGGTGGCCCGGGCCGCGGCCGACGAGGTCGGACTCCCTCTGTACCGCTATCTCGGAGGGGTGAACGCGCATGTCCTGCCGGTCCCGCTCATGAACGTGGTGAACGGCGGGGTGCACGCCGACAACTCGATCGACCTGCAGGAGTTCATGATCGCCCCGGTGGGAGCGGCCTCGTTCTCCGAGGCGTTGCGATGGGGTGTCGAGACCTATCACACCCTGGCCGCGGTACTGCGGTCCCGGGGGTTGTCGACGACGGTGGGTGACGAAGGTGGGTTCGCGCCGGACCTGCCGTCGAGCGAGAAGGCCGTGGAGATACTGGTGGAGGCCATCGAGGCGGCCGGCCGGGTACCGGGCGAGGAGATGGCCATCGCCCTCGATCCGGCCTCGAGCGAGTTGTGGAAGGACGGGTCGTACCACCTGAACAGCGAGGGCCGGGAGCTGTCGTCGGCCGAGATGGTCGACTACTGGGTCGATCTGTGCGGCCGGTACCCGATCGTGTCCATCGAGGACGGGATGGCCGAGGACGACTGGGACGGATGGGCGGCTCTCACGGCCGCCATCGGTGACCGGGTGCAGCTGGTGGGGGACGACGTGTTCGTCACCAACCAGGCCCGGCTCGAGAAGGGGATCGCCCGCGGCGTGGCCAACGCTGTTCTCATCAAGGTGAATCAGATCGGGACACTCACGGAGACGCTCGACACCATGGACGCGGGGACGCGTGCCGGGTACCGCTGTGTGATGTCACACCGGTCGGGTGAGACCGAGGACACCACCATCGCCGACCTCGCCGTGGCCACGAACTGCGGTCTCATCAAGACGGGGGCGCCGGCGCGGTCGGACCGGGTGGCCAAGTACAACCAGCTGCTGCGCATCGAGGAGGACCTCGGCGAGTCGGCCGCCTATCTGGGGGCCGATGCCCTGGCCACGGCGAGAGTGGTGGACGAGGGGGCGTGATGAAGCTGCTTCCGAGAACCGGCGCCCATCGCCGCCGGTCGGCCAACCCGCGCCACGCCATGCCTCTGCCCCGATTGTCGTTGCCGCGGCCGTCGCTTCCGAAGGTCTCGGTACCTCGCCTGTCGCGGGCACGATCTTTGTGGGCGCGGCTGCGAGGGGCGGACCAGCGGCCGGTCGAACGTCGTCGGGCCCGGGCCCTGGTGCTGGGGTCGGTGGCATTCGCCGCCATCGTCTTGCTCAGTGCCCTGCCGTGGTCGACCCTGCTGGACCAGCACGCGCAGTTGTCGTCGGACAGCGCCGAAGTCAGCACCCTGCAGGCCCAGAACCGGGCTCTGGCCGATCAGGCGCGGCAACTGGCCGACACCTCCACCCAGACAGCCCTGGCCCGACAGGACTACGGCCTGGTGCACCCGGGACAGACGGCGTACGACATCCTGCCGCCGCCGGGGACGACGCCGTCGAACGCCGTTTCATCGGGTCATGTCCCGCTGGACGAGTCGCCGGTGGTGCCGGGGTCGCGCCGGTCCGAGCAGTTGCTCGGGGCCGGCGTGGGAACCACAGCGGCAACGGGTTCCTCGGCGGGGACGGTCGTCGACCGGGCCCACGCCGCCACGCAGCCGGCGGACTCCAAGCGGGGCGCCGGCGGTTTCTGGTCGCGGGTGGGGCACACCCTGGAGTTCTGGAACTGAGCGATCCGGTGCCGGACCCGGTCAGCTCGTCGGACCGGGAGGCGGTCACCCGACTGCTCGGTCGCATTCCCTCGGGCGCCTTCTCGGTGGCCGTGCGACGGGGCGACGGTCAACCGGTGGTGATCGAGAACGCACCGTTACTCGACGACGGCACCCCCATGCCCACGCGCTTCTGGCTGGTCGACGCCGAGCTGCGGGAGTCGGTCAGTCGGCTGGAGGCGGGGGGCGGGGTACGCCAGGCGGAGGCGGCGCTGCCCCCCGAGGCGGTGGCCGAGGCCCACGCCCGTTACGCGGCCCTGCGGGACCTGGCCATCGCACCCGGTCACAGGGGTCCGCGCCCGTCGGGCGGGGTGGGGGGGACGCGCCGGGGAGTGAAGTGCCTCCACGCCCATCTGGCGTGGCTCCTGGTCGGCGGCGACGACCCGGTCGGGCGATGGGTGGTCGAGCAGCTGGCCCTGGACACGGCGCCGTATGTGGTAGAGCGGGGGCATGGCCGATGACGCCGGGGCCGTGGCTGCTCTCGATTGCGGCACCAATTCGACACGACTGCTGATCGCCGACGGGCGCGGGGAGATCCTCGAGCGGGAGATGCGGATCACCCGCCTGGGCGAGGCGGTGGACGCCACCCACAAGTTGTCGGCCGACGCCATCGGTCGGACGGTGGCTGTCCTGAGGGACTACAAGACGATGATGGACGCCCACGGCGTGACGAGGGCGCGACTGGTCGCCACCTCGGCGGCGCGTGACGCGGTGAACGCGGACGAGTTCTTCTGCGCCGCCGAGGACGTCACCGGGGTGCGCCCGGAGCTGCTCAGCGGTCTCGAGGAGGGTCGTCTCTCGTTCGCCGGGGCCACAGCCTCTCTACCGGCCGATGTCCGGGGGACTCAGTCTGTGCTGGTGGTCGATATCGGTGGCGGTTCGACTGAGCTCGTCACCGCCGCGCCGCCGGCCCCATCCGGGGGTGGTGGCACCGGGGAGGTGGCGGCGGTGTCGCTCGACATCGGCTGTGTACGGCTCACGGAACGGTTCTTCCACCACGATCCGCCTCTCGGGCCCGAGCTGGCCGATGCCCGCGCCGTGGTGGAGGCCGAGGTCGGGCGGGCCCGGGCCGAGCTTCCCCTCATGGACGGCGACGGGATCCTGATCGGACTGGCGGGAACGGTGTCGACTCTGGCCGCGCTCGCCCTCGAGCTCCCGCGCTACGAACGGGCCCGCATTCACCATGCCGTCCTCAGCCGGGACCAGGTCGAGGTGTGGCTCGAACGGTTGGCGTCAGAGGACCGCCGGGCCCGCCTGGCCCGACCGGGCATGGTCGAAGGGCGCGCCGACGTGATCGTGGGCGGTGTCGTCGTGCTGGCGGCCGTGATGGCCGGCTTCGATCGGTCCACGTGCCTCGTCTCGGAGGACGACATCCTCGACGGGATGGTCGCCAGCATTCTCTGACGCCGAGAATCACCCGACCTGTCGCAACGCCGAGCGGGTAGCTCGCACGAGCCGGCTGACCCCAACACCAGTGCGTGCTGACGGCACGGCTGGCCAAGTATCAGGGTTTCATGCCTACCATCCTGGGGTGCCGCCCATCACTGACCGAGTCCTCATGGGTCCCGGACCGTCAAATCCCTATCCGGAGGTGTCGGCTGCCCTCGGTCGCCCGCTGCTCGGTCACCTCGATCCCGAGTTCCTGGCTTTGTTGGATGAGGCGTGTGATCGTTTGCGGCTTGTGTTCCGGACGGACAACGCCCTGACGTTCCCCGTGAGCGCCACCGGATCGGGAGGGATGGAGACGGCGTTCGTGAACTTCGTCCGTCCCGGCGACGTGGTGGTGGTGGGGGTGAACGGACTGTTCGGAGTGCGGATGTGCGACGTGGCTCGTCGCCTCGGTGCAGTGGTGGTGCCGGTCGAAGCGCCGTGGGGCGAGCCCTTGGATCCGGTCGCCATCCTGGCCGCCCATGACGCACCGACCGTAATTGCGGTCGTCCACGCCGAGACGTCGACGGGAGTACGCAACGACGTGGCGCCGATCGGTCTCGGCAAGGGAGATGCTCTCCTCGTTGTCGACATGGTCACTTCGCTCGGAGGCATCGAGGTCGATGTGGATGCCTGGGGGGTCGACATCGCCTACAGCGGGACGCAGAAGTGCTTGGGAGTACCGCCGGGCCTCGCCCCGCTGACGGTGGGGGACCGGGCAAGGGCACGAATCGTCGAACAGCCGTCCTCGTGGTACTTCGACCTGAATCTGCTGTCTCGGTACGTCGAGTCGGACGGTGGTCGTGTTTACCACCACACGGCACCGGTGGCCATGGTCTATGCCCTGCACGCCGGGCTCGGAGCTCTCCTCGATGAAGGCCTTGAAGCGTCATGGGCGCGCCACGAGAGATGTGGGCGTCTCCTTCAGGATGGTCTGGAGTCGATGGGACTGCAGCTAGTGGCACCTGCGGACCATCGCCTGCCTCAATTGACGACGGTCTGGGTTCCGGACGACCTTCCACCGGGTATTGACGAGGCAAGCGTTCGGCGATTGCTGCTGGCGAACTTCGGCATCGAGATTGGAGCCGGTGTGGGTCCCCAGGCTGGAAAGGTCTGGCGCATCGGATGTATGGGGCACACGGCACGACGTCGCAACGTAACTCTCCTGTTGGCCGCTCTCGGAGAGGTCCTGGGACGGTGAGCGCACGCGGGGCGAGGGTAAGTCCGCTCGAGCTGAGCGGTTGGCGCGTCCGCCTGCGGACCCTGACGGAGGGAGACTACGGCGAGTGGTTCGAGGTCAGGGCCCGCTGCCGGGACTGGCTCGTCCCCTGGGAGCCTCGTCCCGACGGCTCGCCTACGACCCCCGAGGACAGGGCGAGCTTCGTGGCCCGGTGTGCGGCCCGCGAGCGTGAGCGACAGATGGGTACCGGCTACGGGTTCGGTATCTTCGTGGAAGGCAGGTTGGCCGGCGAGATCACCTTGTCGTCCATCCAGCGGGGCCCGTTCCAGAATGCATTCGTCGGCTATTGGATCGACAAGGCGACGGCCGGCAAGGGTCTGGCGCCCGAGGCGACGGTAGCGGTGCTGAGGTTTGCCTTCGAGGAGCTGGCGCTGCATCGGATTGAAGTCGCCATCGTTCCGCGCAATAGCGCCAGCAGACGCGTGGTCGAGAAGCTCGACCTCCGTGAAGAAGGCGTTGCCCTGCGTTACCTCGAGATCGATGGTCGGTGGGAGGACCATGTCCGGTACGCCGTCACATCCGAGGAATGGACAGAACGGCGCGGTGAGTTGATCCAGACCTGGCTCACTCGGGTCTGACCTGTCTACGTGTCGCCGGCGACGTGCACCACAGCGGAGGAATGGCGGAAGAACTGCTCGATGTCCTGCTCGTAGGTGTACGACGCTGGTGGTTTCCCCACGCTCCGGCGTAGTCGCAGGGCACGGATGAAGTTTTCGACAGTCCCGGCTGAGGTGTAGCGGCACGTGAATCCCGTCTTGGCCAGGCGGGATGTATCGACTCCTCGCCCATATCGCAGGAGGCCCCCGAGCTCGGGTGGGAAGTCCACCAGTCCGAGTCGTACCATCGGTGACGCCGCGCTCAGCGTGGCCACAGGGGGGAAGGGGAGGAGTCGGGTGCCACACATCTCCGCCACCTCGCTCCAAGGGAGCTTGCCGGCACCGGCGACGTTGTAGAGGCCGGGCACACGGTGCCGGGTGACGTGCTCGAGGCAGCGAACGACGTCGTCCTCCTCGACGAACTGCAGGAGCGGGTCGTATCCCGCCACCGACGGGCAGAGAGAACGCGAAAGGTTGGCACTGATCGGCGTCACGATGTCGGTGCCGAGCACGTTGGCGAAGCGAAGGACCGTGACCACGGTGGCCGGGTTGTCCTCGGCGAAGTCACGGACGAGTCCTTCGACTTCGAGAAGTGACCTCTCGACGCGGGTGCGGGCGGGGGACGTGCGTGACATCTCCTCCCGGAACCACGCCGGGTCGGTCGACGCCGATCCGTAGACCAACGTGGAGGACTTCACGACGACCTGGCGGACCGGCGACCCAGTCTGCCCGGCGGCAGCGAGGAGGTTCATGGTCCCGATGACGTTGATCTCGTGCAGGGCTCGTCCCGAGGCGCGGGTGGAATCGGTCACCAAGAAGGTATGGACGATCGTATCCACCTGCGTGGCACGCACGATGCGAGACAGGATCGAGTAGGTCTGGTCGGCCCGGACGAACTCGGTACGCTCCAGCGAGACCGACGGTTCGCGCGTGCCCATGCCGAGGATCATCTCGACTTCGGGGTCGGACTCGAGGGCTTGCGCCATGCGCCCTCCCCAGAAGCTGTCGAGCCCTGTGATGAGGACGCGCCGCCCCATTGGAGTCAGCCGAACCAGACGCTGCGGCGTTCGCGCAACATTTCGTACAAGGTCTCCTGGAGGTGCATGCGGATGGTCTCCGCCTCTTCCATTACGCGGCTCTTCGAGTAGCGCTCCTGCGCGGGCGGGACATTGAAGGTCACAGGGTCGAGGACACGCAGCTTGAACTTGGCCGGGAAGTAGAGACCGAGCCCGAGAGGTCCGAAAGCCAACATGTTGGCCGTGACGGGAAAGTAGGGCACGCCGAGAACCTTGGCCAGCCGGGGTACGCGAAAGAGGATCGGCATGGATTCTTCGGCGCCGACGACGGCGATGGGGATCACAGGCACGCCCGCCCGCATGGCGATCTCGATGAAGCCGCCTCGACCGAAACGTCTCAGGCGATAGCGGTCGGTGTAGGTCTTCGACGGCCCCTTTGTCCCCTCAGGGAAGACGAGGACGAGGTCTCCTTGGTCCCGCAGGATCCGGCGGGCGTTGTCGGGATGAGCTGGCACACCACCGGCGCGTGCCCACATCGTCCCGATCCACGGTGCCTCGCGGAAGAAGTAGTCGGCCAAGCCGTAGACGGGCCGACCGAGCTCCTCCTCGATGCCGTGCATTATCACGGGGGCGTCGGACGGGATGGCGCCCGCATGGTTGGCCACCAAGAGGGCTCCGCCAGTCTTCGGGATCTTCTCGAGGCCCTCCCACTCCACTCGGAACCAGTGCTTGTACAGAGGTGCGTACACCTTCCGAGCCAAGCTTCGGATGTGCTCGGAACGTCCCCATTCGTCGACATCCGACAGACGGTGCCCGGCGATCGTTTCGTCGTCGGGGCGGGGCAGGGGAACGAGAGCGGCACGGTGCTCGCGCTGGGCTGTCTCTCTACCAGTGGCCATCGGGGTCATGGTACCCGGCCACCTACCGGATCATGAAGGGGTCCGGCCCAGGTCCGCCTGGGCCCCTCGCCGGGTGGCGGGGGGCGGGGTTCCTCAGGGTCGTCCCGCGCTGACCAGGCCGAAGTACCAGATGGGGTCGAACTCGACCAGGGTGCCGGTGTGAGCCGCCTGGATGATCGTGTCGGCTCCATAAGGGCCTGATCCCACGTACATCACGACGTGATCTACGCCGTCGCCCCCCAGGTCGTAGAACAGCAGATCACCGGGCTGGACCTGGCTGAGCGGCACCGGAGTGGATTGGTTGCGCTGGTCGGCTGCCGAGTGGACCAGGGAGGCGCCGGCAGCTTGCCAGGCGAGCATGGTCAGCCCCGAACAGTCCAGGCCGCTCATGCTGGCTCCGCCGTATTCATACGGCACTCCGAGGTACCGCTCGGCCGCCGTCAGGGCGATCGATCCCGAACCCTGGGCGGGTTCAGGGTTGCCACTGCCGACAACGTTGGTGGCCCCGGCCGACCCTGCTGCCTGATTGGCGGCGTTCGTGGCCGCCGTGGCGGCGGCGGAACCTCCACCGACGGTCTGGGCGACCTGCGCGTCCTGGGCGGCTTTCTGGGCCGCTTGCTGGCGTGCTGCCGCGGTGACGGCAGCGGCCGCCGCCGCTGCTTGCTGAGCTGCCTCCTGGGCCGCCTGCTGAGCGATCATCTGAGCCAGGCGCCCTTTGACCTCATAGAGCGTTGTCTCCGCCGCCTTGGTGGCAGTCTGGGCCGACTGATCTGATTGGTGGACGGCAGCCGTCTCGGTTCCCGCTTGCTGAAGCTCGGAATTCAACGAGCCCTCCGTTGCCGTTAGCTGGTGCTCATCGGACTGTACGGCGGCGACGGCGGCGTCGATATTGCCGATGGCCGTGTTCTGGTATTGGTCACGCACCGCATCGACACCGGACGTCGACGAGAACATTGTGCTCAGCGCGGTGGCCGGCTCGTCGTTGACGTACGCATTGATGGCATCTTGCTGAAGCTGGTGGTGGGCGGCACGAGAGCGTGTTTTGTCCGCCACCAGACGAGCCCGGATCTGCGTTAAACGCCACTGGACTTCTTCGAGGTGGACCGTTGACTGGTCGAACCGCTCGGAGAGGGCGGCCACCTGCTGTTGTTGTTGGGCGATTTGAGCCTCGAGTTCTGTGACCTGAGCCTGCGTGGCGGCCTCAGCGGCGTTGCTTTGCGCCGTGGCCTGAGACGCGTTGGACGACGATACGGACGCCGCCGCCGGCCCCGTGGATACGAGGAGGATGGTCAGCAGCGCCACGGCGCCCCCCGCTACTCGCCAAGTTCTACTCGGTCCGCGTCCGATTACCCCGCCAGTCACAACAACCACCTTGTCAACAGTAGCCACAGAGAGGAGTCAGGAACAGAGGTCCGGGGGCGATTTTGCCCGTCAGGATCCCCCTCCCAGTCGTCAGAATGGGTCTCGGAACTGCGACCCGTGCCTAGGTAGACGGGATCTGGCCAGGCCGGCGAATTGGGAGTAGAGCGGCTTCTGGCCTACCGGACGTGGGACAATGTCGGCCCTGAGTATGCCGGGTACGCACGATCGGAGTGACGGGCAGGCGGCCTTGGCGTGGGCCAGGTCGTGCCTCCGGAACCGGAACGGCGACTGGGGGGTGTAGCCCAATCGGCAGAGGCAGGGCGCTTAAAACGCCCCCAGTGAGGGTTCGAACCCCTCCACCCCCACCCCTTGGGCCACTCCTTCGCCCGCTCTCGCTCGGGACATTTGACCATGGGCCGCTTTCCACCGGGGCGGCGGTCTCTTGCTTGGTCACTCCGAGGTCTTCTGCCGCGCAACGAGGCGTGTCGACGACGGTCCAATACCGAACGCCGAACGCCGGCGACAACCGAGCGGTTTTCGGCCGTCGTTGACAGGGCGTGGGAAATGGAGAGAGCCTCCTAGTCCCCGAGCTGGCTGTGAAGAGCCAGTGGCGTAGATAGCCATTCGGTTGAGGAACTTACCCTCAAGGAGGCGGCCGTGTGGGGTTGTCCGTTCACAGGATCAGGATTCACCTTTGACGATTTGCATATTCGTGGGAGCTTCGCGATCCAAGTTCTCGTTCGTCAATGGACCGGTTCACCGATCCCCGGCGTTCAACGACGATCTTGCTATCGGCGCAAAATGGAGCCTTGAGGTGAAGAGGTGTTGGATAAAGTCCCTCAATGGGTAGCTTGAACTCATTTGTCGCTCTGCTTGCCCTGCTCTTTCTTGGTTCAAGTGGCTGGGGATCCGCCACGGTCAGCCTTTTTGAGCGGCGCGGATGGAAATCAGTCCGTTCTGAGGTCGGCCCTCCACTCCAGGTGGCGATCGGCATCGGACTGTTTTTGGCCGTCGGTGGCGTTCTTGTCGCCTTCGGGAGCGCATGGTACTGGTGCCTTCTGGGATGGCACCTCGTGGGTGTGGTTCTGCTTGCCGCCCACGGCGTGCACTTGCTACGCGCGCGCGAAATCAAATGGAATTGGTCCCTCGTGGGCTCCTGGGCTGGGACTGTTTGTGTCTCCGCGTTCCTTCTGGTACTCACGTTCGCGCTCTCCATCGCGACCTTCTACTTCAACTCCAACGACGACGATCCGCAATACGTCTACCTCGCCGTCCGAATCCTGCGCACGGGGGGTCTAGTCGACCCCTTCAGCGAACGTCGACTCGTAAGCTACAACGGGACACGACTGTACGACGCGCTCTTCTATCAGACGAGCGGAAATATCTCGCTGAGTGGGTTCGAGCTTTGCTTTGCGCTTCTCCTCACCGTGTTCATGGTCGTGGGACGGAAACGACGCCGGTGGCCCCTGGCTGGTCTGGTGCTCCTCGGCCTAGGCGTCACACTCGGTCACGGCATCACCTCTGTTGGCAACCTGGAGCCCGTATTCTCCACTGCGGCATTGTCGCTGGGCGTCTTTCAGCTGCTGTACATTGTGAAGCGGGGGTCGGAGGCGAAATCACACGGCGTGTTCGCATTGGTAGGTCTCCTGCTCGGTGGACTCCTGGCGATGCGATTCACCGATGTCATTTCTGTCGGCGCCGCCGTTGTCCTTGTGTATGCCCTCGTGCTCCGTGGCTGGGCCAGCGTGCGAGCACTGGCCATCACGGCATTGACCACGGCTTTAGCATCGATCGGCTGGGCCGTCTCCTCGTACAGCTCCTCGCGGACTCCTTTGTTCCCTGTTGTCCTCGGCAACTACCGAACAGCGCTCCTACCCACCTCCGATCCATCCGTGCGCCGGCTCGGGGCTTACCTGGTGCAGTTCTGGCATGGCTTCACGGCGTTCAACCTTGGTGTTATCCCTGCGGCTTGTCTTGTTGGCGCCATTGTCCTGTGGCCGTTTCTGCCAGGTGCTCGGGCAGGGTTAGTCGTGTTGGCGTGTGCCGGGCTGGCCAACCTCCTACAGCTTGCTGTCATTACTTATGCATTCTCAGGGATCGGTTGGGCGGCCAGTTACCGCTACCAGGTGGCCAGCTCGTTCGCCTGTGCCCTGTTTGCCATTGACCTGTGTTGGCCCCAGCGTCAGCGAGACGCTTTGCCGCGAACGGATCCGGACGTCCTTCGACGACGCCACTCCCGCCGGAGGAGCGATCCTCGCCGGAGAGCCGCCAGGATCGGGGCGGTTGTCTCGACGGCGGCGGCCGTGGGGATGGGTCTCATTTCATTTGGAGACAATCCGGGCGCATACGCAACGCAGCTAAGATCAGACACGAGTCTTGGCTTCCGTGTTCTCGACGGCTCGATCGGTTTCACCGATCGCTATACGGCAGTGCGCCCAGAGTACGCTGAACTCAACCGCGCGATACCAAAGGGATCGAAGGTGCTCGCGGCGCTTGAATATCCTGAGCTTCTGGATTTTTCGAAGTTCCAATTCGCAACCTTGGATTTCCCGGGCGTCGTATCGCCATCGCCTGGAATGCCGATCTTTCAAGGTGCCCAGGCTGTCGTCACATACCTTCGACGGCTTGGTTATGAGGATATTGCGATCGATTCTCCGACCACTTTCGGTTTGTACGATGAAGCACTGTGGAAGCCGGCACTATCCTCAAGCAGCCGAACAAATCGCGCTCTGGCTCGGGAATTCACCACATGGAACGCGATTGTGGCCTCCCTGGAACGATCCAGACGATCTGGAATACAGCATTTCGGAGGCCTCACACTGATTTCGATTAGCTCGTAGGGAACGCTGGGAGTTGTGAAAGTTTTCTTCTTTCTCGGTTGAAGTCTGAGCTCGGCGGAACGCACGCGGAGTGAAGGCAATCATCGTTCGGTTTCTTCAATTTACAAGTTCGGCGGAGGTGCGCGACTGAGCGGGTGAGCCCATGGAAGTGGCCTTGATTCGGTTCGGCGGACAGGTTGGTTGTGTTTAATCATGCCGCCTGGCGGTCGGCATTTAGGTAGATGGCTTCCCACTCGGCCGAGCTGCAGTAGTTGAGCGAGTTGTGCAGGCGGCGCCATGCGCCGGTGTCGATGAGCTCGCGCTTGATGGTGGCGAAGAAGGTCTGCCAACGCGTTGTCCCAACACTCGCCCTTGCGCCCGATTGACAGCACGACGGCGTTCAGTCGTGCCAGCTCGCCGTAGTCGACCCTTTGAACCCGGGCTGACATCCCCGGTCCAAGTGGAAGATCAGCCCCCTCGGCCGGGCCCCGGCTGCGCAGCGCCATGCCCAGAGCGTCGGCGACGAGCTCCGTGCGCATGTGCTCGGCCAGCGCCCACCCACCACGCGGCGCGACGACAGGTCGATGACGGCGGTCATTAATGCCCATCACGACGCTGGGCGCCAAAGCCCCATTTGCTCGAGCTTCGAAGCAATGACGTGTCCTACATCGCACCGCGAACGCAACCTCTCGGCGCCCGCCATTGCGATCCGATCACGGAGGGCGTCGTCGGCCGAAACCTGCTGAAGGGCTCGCGCCAAACCTACGGGATCTCGCTCTGGAAACTCCAGGTAGTGGAGTCCTGGCTCGAGCAGCGAACCGTCAGCCGAAGGGTTCGAGCCGACGAGGCAACAACCTGTCAACATCCCCAGTCTCGCGGCCGTGGTCGGGAACCCATCAATGATCCCGGTATCACCGTATCCGTCCTCGGGGCGATCGCCCGAGGCGGGCGCGACGATAATGTCGCACTCCCAAAGAACCTGGCGGAGCTGCTCGGGCTCGAGCCAACCGTGGAGGCGCGCGCCCAGGCTCTCCAGACGAGCGAGGTGCCGCTCGTGCGGGCCTACGACATCCAGTTCGTAGCCGGGACCAACCAGTTCCATCGCCTCGAGTAGTGTGACAAGCCCCTTGCGCGGGCGATCGTCGCCTACGAACACAAGGCGTGGTTTGCGAGCGAGCCGACGACTCCTAAATTCGTAGAAGTTGCTCGGGATCGGCACCGTTGTGGGGACCGCATCGGGCACTATCTTCATCACTTCGGCCACGGACGTGAACACCGTCGCGCTCCGCCGCGCCACCTCCTTCACCGCGGACTGGGGGGTATCGGGAAACAGCCCACCACCTGGGTAGATTGTGATATGACCGCGCATCTTCCAGCGGGTCATGGTCGGCAACAGCGAGATATCCTTCCTCGCAGTGTCGAGCCCCCGACCGCCGTCGGGGCCCGCGACACCGAGGATCCCTGCGGCCCAATTAAAGAACACCATGTAGACATCCGTCACGCCGGCGGCAGCAGCTCGCGTCGGAAACTCCGCAAGCGGATACACGCGCGTCGGAAATGGATCGGTCATCTCGTAGAGAGAAAAGAAAAGCGTATCGGGCCGGTGGCGCAGAAGCTCCTCGCCTTCGTGGTATCGGAAGCCGCTGACGATCCACGGAAAGTGGGAGTCAACAACTGCCAAGCGGCGATGGTGTCCGACGCGCGCTACGAGCCGTCGAACCGGGATTGAGATCCGAGCTCCGAGACCCGGAGGCCTTGGAGCCCACCCAGGGTCCGCCGGGTCGGCAAGCGGAAAGGGGTACTCGCTCAAGCGTCGCCCTGGGGATCCCTCGGCGCAAGCCCGAAGGGTCCGGGGTAGTATCGCGTGACGACCTTTTCGACCAATCCGATACGGACACCTGCTTCAAGCATTCGCCGGCAAAGATTCCAGTCTCCGGGCTCATTCACGATCCAAGACTTAGGGTTGTACTCGAAGAATCGCAGCGCGGTGGGATGAATTGCTCCTTGAAACCCGAACTCGCCCAGACGCGGAGGGAAGACTCCAATCTCCCAGTTGTCACGCCCGTCCGGAGTGATCGCGAGCAACTTTCCATAGGCCAATTCGAGTTCTCGACTCCGAGCCGCTGCCAGCAACGTTTCAACGTGGTCAGGCACGAACTCGTCGTCGTGATCGAGAGGTGCAATCCAGAGGCCCTGCGCAAGTTGGGCGCCGAAATTCATCGCTGGTGAACCTGCAACCAACCATCGGTTCCGCGGGTCCTCTGGATACCCCCCCCGAACGGGCAGATTGAAGAATCTGATGCGCGGATCACCCACGGCCGCGACACACTTTTCGGTGTCATCGGTACACGCGTCACCCACCACGATCACTTCAATTCGTTCATACGTCTGTGCCAGGACCGATGCGATCGCACGTTCAACGAGAAGCTGCGGATTGTTGTATGTCGCGATACGCACGGAGACCAGTGGCTCGTCGACTCCGAATGCCTGCTCATATTCAGCGCTCTGTCGGATTCTTCGAAGTTCCCGACCGAGAAACGGGACTTCGTCAAACTCCGCCGACACCATCTCTCGGACGGTCTCGAGACGCTCGCTCGACCGTTCCTGGCTCTCGAACAGTCGGCGCATCTCGTCACGCATTGCCTGAAGCTCGCTAGCGATCGAGCCAACACGTAGGTCAATCGCCTCGGTCGTCGACTCTCGAATCAACGCGCGGAGCCTCGCTTTCGCTCTATCTGGACTGAACCACATCAGCACTCTGCGCCTCTCTGCATGCTCGGGCAATGCGGGCCACGTCTGCGGCAGTTAGGTCGTCGCTCATAGGGAGGGAGATGACCCTCGATGCCAAGTCGAGCGTCGTCGACAAGCTCCGACATGCGAGCCGGGAACCTGCGAATAGCGAATGTAGGTGAACGGGCGGGTTGTAGTAGGTGCGAGCCTCGACACCTGCGGCTTGGAGTGTCGCAAGAGTGGCCGCGCGCGCCGCGCTTGATGGTAGAAGCGCCGAGACGAACGGCAAAGCCGACAGCTCAGACGACGGTTGAAAGTACACGCCTAGCGCGCAGAGTTCTTCTCGATAGAGGCCGAGTATCCCTCTGCGCAGTGCCAGCCGATCCGGAAGAGCCGCAAGTTGGCGCAGGCCGATGGCGCAACTCAATTCAGAGAGCTTCGCATTCGTTCCCAGTACGACGGCATTCCGGGCTTCGTCGAATCCGAAGTTCTTGATCCGATCGATACGCTTGATTAGCTCTGGGTCGCGTGAGGTGACTGCACCCGCTTCCCCTATGGCCAGTGTCTTCGTCGCGTGGAAAGAGAACACTTCGCACGTGCCACGCGCCCCTAGCCGTTCATCCGACAAGTATTGTGAGCCGAAGCCTGCAGCAGAATCGACTACAAGGGGGAGGCTGTGTCGGTCGGCAAGCACCTCCCACGCCTCGATTTCCTCGTTCGCCACGCCAAACGTGTTCGTCAGCAGAAGGCCGGCCGTGGATTCGCCATTGACTGTGAGAAACTCTGCGGCGTCGTCCAGGCTCGGCTGCCAGGACTCTGGGTCGACATCGAGGAACACGGGTTCGTATCCGCACAACCGAATCGCAAGCGGACCGGCAGCGAACGTGAACGACGCAACCAATGCGTATTCTCGTTTGGCATTGAAGGTCGCGTTGATCGCGAGCTGGAGCCCGGCGGTACCACTTGAGACGAGCGAAGCTCCGATTTCGTTGTTGACCCAACGGGAGAGCGCACGGGCGAGTTCCTGCTCTACCGGGCCTCCGTTCGAAAAGATCCGCCTTCGGAGGATCGCTTCATAGTCGGAAGCAAGAGCGTCCACTTCGGGAAACGTCGGAGAGAGAAACGGGATCCGCTCTACCAAGATTCATTTCCACTCTGGCAAGGCCTTCCGGGGACTCCCATCACCATCTGACGATCCTCGACGTTCTCCACTACTACGGTTCCCGCGGCAATAAACGCTCCGTCACCGATCGAGATCCGATCGCGAATGGTCGAGCCGATACCGAGAAATACTCCTTGCCCGATCGAAACGCGACCGCCGACCGAACAGCCGGGACTAATCGTCGAGAAGTCGCCCACGACGACATCGTGGCTGAGGATCGCACCGACGTTCAAGAGCACGTGCTTCCCGAGTGTGCAGAGTCGATTCACCGCGGCCATCGGCGCGATTACGCAACCCTCCCCAATCCGGCAGTCCCCAGCGAGCCAGGCACGACTAGAGAGCAGGGTCAGATACTGATCTTTCGGCCAGCGCTCTACGAGTCTTCGACGAACAGTGGGATCCCCTACCGATGCGATGACCGGTACGTCTGCGAGAGCCTCGAGATCATCTTCGAAGTTGAAGATCGGAGCGCCATACTCGTCGCGCTCTCGCTCGTATTCAGGCGGTTGCTCCTCGACAAAGAAGGCAATGTCGAAGCCTGCTTCTTGGCAGTACCCTCCAGTTTCCAACGCCTGACGGCCGGCTCCCAGCAGGCCCACGCTATGCCCATGCACGGAGGAAACCTTAGAAGACCATTGAACAGCCCGCTAGACACCCGAGTTTGGTAGCATAGGCACTGGTGGTGGTCGGACGCATGACTTCAGGAATCGTCCGCCATCCCCCTCGTTTTTCGCTGGCGGTTCCGCTCGAACATGGTGGATTCCAGTGGAAAGGTGGTCCCAAGCCTCCGAGTTGCGCGCAGCGGGCCGAACCCAAACGCATCGCCAAGGCCATGGTCGAAATCGGTTTCTGCCTGCCCTGGACGCTGCTCGAGCAGCACTTGCGCTGCCGGAGTCCCGGGTGCCGTTGCTGGGCCGAGCCCCCGCAACGGCACGGCCCCAATTGGTCGCGACCCGGAAAGTGAACGCCAAGTCCGTCTCCCGGGTGCTGAGCGCCGAACAGGCCGAGGAGTGTCAGACACGGTTCGACGACGAGCGCACCTTGCGGGCTTTGGTGCATGAGCTCGAAGAACTAAGCATGGCGGTAGCCCACGCTGGCCAAAGCGCGCTAGAACCGCATGCCGTCCCGTCGACAATATGTGGGCCGGCGAGCAGTTCGTCCGCGCGGTAGCGTCGGCAGGGCCAGCGTCGGTGCAGGTCAAAACTCTTAGGTGAAGGCCTCAACAGGGTCAACTGACGATGGCCTTACACCGGGTCGTGGTCCCTTGCCTGAGTCGCTCGTAGGAGGTCTGACCCGCACCATGAGACGGATCCGTTTAGCCAAGGAGCACGCACCGATCAGTCCCGGATGCTCGTTCGAAAGCTTAGGACAGACCCTCATAGAAGTTTCCCGAGTGATCAGTCCGACAGAGAGGATGCCGACCGACCCTCTCGAGGGGTACCTAGCAGTTGGCAGATCAGCTTTGCGGGCAATCCGACTGGCCCAGCTCGCGGCCAGGAAGCCCGACTTTCTAACCATTTTGGACTTTCCGTCAGGACACGGCCGCGTTCTTCGCTGGCTCCATGCGGCTTATCCTCGGGCGCAACTCACGGCATCTGACTTACTTACGGACGGTGTGGACTTCTGTCGAAACACGTTCGCAGCCACGGGTGTTTACTCAAACGCTGAGCCCACAGCGGCGATGTTCTTGGAGCGTTATGACCTCATATTTGTAGGTTCCCTCCTGACCCACGTTGATATTGATCAGTGGGATCGCCTGATCGACCTGTGGCACGCCCTGCTCGCTCCTGATGGCCTCCTGGTGGTGACGACCCACGGCCCGCTCGTTGCTGAGCGAATGCGCTCTGGATGCTTCTATGGTTATCCGGAGCCCTCGATCAATCGCCTCCTCAGAGCATACGACCACACTGGATTTGGATTTCTCGAGGACAGTTCTGCCACGGCGGATTACGGCATAACGCTGTCGAATCCGGATTTCGTCGTTCGAGAGCTACTTCGTCGTCACGATTTTCGGGTCGTACTCAGCACCGAATGTCTATGGAGCAGGCACCAAGATGTCATCGCAGTAGTAAAGAGCCCCATCGACATCACGATCTGCGATCATCCCGATTAAGTTAAGGCCATGGCCATAGAATCAGTGAGGGGCCATCTCACGGGAGTGATGCCGCGGCTCCTGAGAGAACACCTGGTGCACCAACGGTCTGGGCACGAGGACCGCGGAGCCGCCCGCAATCGCCAGCCGGCGCCATAGGTCCCACGTTTCGAATCCCGCATTGTCTTCCTCTTCGGACCAACCACCTATCCTCACCAGCGACGCTCGTCGCCATATGGCCGCCAGTGCCAGGTAGTCCCGCCCTACCACGCGCGCAGCTTCGAACGGCAGAGTGCTGGTCAGCAGTCCCTGAGGGGTCACAACCATGCCATAACACGCATCAGCTTCATGGGCCTGCAAGCCCGACCGCAGACGCTCCAGAGCACGAGGTAAGAGCTGGTCCGCTGCACCCAGTACGAGGAGCTGGGCTGCATTACTCGAGTACAACGCCTGATTCAACAAGAGTCCCGTGCCTTTGCAGGCGATACCTCCATGAATCACAGTCTGTGGATCGTCATGCATCTCGCTCGGCTCTACAGCGTCAAAACACAGATGGATGACGGCATCCAGTCCGCAGAGTTGTGGACGCAGAGAAGCGAGGGCGGTGGCGACATCTGGCGAACCAGGAGTCTGGACCACTGCCACATCAAGCGAGTCTTCGCTGCGATCAGGAGGCGTCGTCACCCCAGGGCGCTTTCGGGGACTCAACCGCTCCCCCCGTCTGAACGTGCCACGTTCACGATCTGTCTCGGACCGGCTTGGTTGGCCATCGTCCACCAACAGCCCTGCTAGCTGCGTCGGCCAGTTGACAGGTCGCCGCCGTCTGGCTCGCCGATGGTGGGCGCGAACGGTCCCATTTCTCACCTCCCTCACGAGCTGAGCCAGTAACAAGGCCGAATTACGCATGGTCAACTCGGTCCGCAGGGTCTCGTAACAACTCATGCGGATATCGATAAGGCGTGACGGGTCCTCCAAGACGCTGCGGGCGAGGTGCACAAGGGTACGGGGCCGACCAAGTAGCAGATGTTCGCGGGGACGAAGCGGCGCGAAGTCAGGGCTGTTTTCACTCACGACGACGCAGCCGTTGCACATCGCCTCGAGCACCCTGACCCATTCCAGGGACCGAGAGTTCCCCCGGTGCAGGTTCAACAGGACCTTGGATTGGGCAAGCAGATTGAGCTTGGCATCCCCCATGAAGAAGTCGATACGGGGCTTTGTCATGGGCTCGTGCGGAGGCATTGCAAGAAGGACGTTGAAGTCCCTCAAGGCGTGGCTGTCGAGGGCGAGCAAGCGCGAACGCCGGTCGTCACTCGTGCCGAGGTAGACAACATCGTGCGGTCGCTCTGTCTCCATCCCTCCCCACCGATCCCACCGATCGCTATATCCGAGGACGAAGCGCTCAGCGGAGATACCAAGGGAGTTGAGCTCCGCAGTGGAGTCGTCATTGATATCGACACACGCCGCAAGCGCTCGCGCGTGGAGAACCGTCGTCTCAAAGGTTTCGTTTCCGGGATGTTCCACACAGAACCCGATGGTTCGGGCAAGTTGGTCGGGTCCTGGAAGCAGGTCGGGTGGTAGGACCACGAAGTACTCATGCGGTACGACGACGTAGACATCGTCCTCCCGTACCTGGGGCAGGGGCCCTTCGGTCACTGTTATCTCATCTACGTGTGAATCGGCGTCTAGCTCGGAGACCTCATGCGCAACCACGGTGAGCAACTCGTGCATGAAGGCACTGCCACCCGGCGCCGAAACAAAATGAAGACCGCTCAGCGCTTCGCCGCCAATCGTCGGGTCACAGCCCGAACCGGGGCCGTGATCTGCCAACTCCTGGAACTTCGCAAGTCGGCAAGCTCTTGTTCAAGACGCGAAACTTCCTCCTGGAGTGCAGGCTTGGTGGCGAGCTCTCTGGCCAGTAGCTGTTCGCTCTCCAACAACAACGCCCCCGTGTGTTCTCGGTCCCGTCGCAACGCCTCGATCTCCTGCTCGGGGGAGGAGGCGTGTTCTCGGAGTTTGTCCAGTTGCTCGAGGAGGATGATCCGTTCGGCGAGAATGCGCTCTCGCTCTTCGGTCACCAGAGCGCTGAGTGCCTCGAGGTGAAGCAGCTGGTCGGAGGGTGCGCATGTGACGAACGGCGGTAATGAGGGGAGCGGTCCATTTCCCGCAATGACAAGGCTGTACGGATCGGTCCCGGACAACAAAGGGGCGACTGTTCGGGCCAGCACCTTATGGGTATGGTCCGGCGGGAACCTTCCCTCCTGAACCAGGACCGATGAGATCTGGGTGTGTTGGTTCCACAGGCTCTGGTTTGCCAGACGTTTGCCGACCGCCTCCAGCAACTCCTCTGGTGTGAATTCGTGAAGGTGGAAGGGATTTCCGGCGGGATAGACCCGCGGATTCGGAGAGGACACTAGCAAGAGACCATTCGGAGCGAGGACACGTACCAACTCGTCCAGTGTCGCGTCTTGCTCGGCAACATGTTCGAGCGCTTCGAAGCACACCACTACATCGAAATGGTCGTCGTCCCATGGAAGCGTGGCCAGATCACCCTGCACGAACGTGGCACCGGGAACCCGCTGCCGGGCGTCAGCGACGGCGTCAACCGCCAAGTCAAGGCCGGTGGCGATCGACGCGCCGGCCGCAAGAAGCAGACCCGTCCCCCACCCGACCCCGCAGCCGGCATCTAGCACGTGTCGGTCTTGGACGAGCTGGGCCGCCAACGCATAGCGAACGACGTGTTCCGCTTCTATGAGTTGGCCGCCCATAGCCTCAGGGATGAAGCGCTCACCCGTGGGTGCGTCTACCAATTCACCACCCCCTCTTCCTGTTCGTCTTCGGCTCCAGGGTTTGAGAGCGATGGCGTGAGGTCACAGTCGGGGTCGACTATTAGATCAGCCAGTGCACGCGCGAAGACTCGTCCGTAGCTGCGGTCGCCGTGCCGGCGCAAGATCTCTGACCGTGCTCGTCTCCCTACCGCGCGCCGCTCGTCTGCGGAAATCCGGAGTACTAGGTGTAGAAGACCGACGAGACCCTCGAGGTCTCTGGGCCGAGTTAGCCAGCCCGTCCGGCCGTCGTCGATGAGATCGGCGATGCCGAACGCATCGGTCGACACCACCGGAAGCTCAAACGCCATCGCTTCGAGAATGGATCGCGGCAACGATTCGATATCGGATGCGCAGAGCAGGAGGTCGGCCATGGAGTACCAGGGATAGATGTCCGGTCCGATAGGTACTAGGTGGACCCGAGCTCCTGATTCATAGCGTTCCAGTTGCTCCTGCACTCCGGCATTGTAGGGGCTGGTATGAGTTCCTACGAGAACCAACCGGAGGTTGGCGTGAACACGTGCCAACTCGTCAAAAGCCGCCACGACCGCTGCTTGTGCCTTGCGCGGTTCGACCACCCCGACGACAGCCACGACGACGCTGTCGTCATCAAATCCCGCTTCGGCACGAAGCGCCGATCGGTCAATGGAATCTCGATAGGCGTCTATCCCGTCCACGTCCACGCCGTAGTCAACGATGAAGCGTTGTTCAGGCGAACAGAGGTGAGCGAATATTTCTGCTGTCTGACCGGCTTCAAAGATCAGTGCCCGCGCCGATTGGAAGCATTCGTTGAAACGGGACCGCACATACGGGTGCACTCCTGTCGGGCCCCAACAGATGTAGCGGTAGACAGCTGGGTCGAAGCTCTCATGGATCGCCCAGATACTTGGGACTCCGGCGCGCGCTGCGGCGTCAATCCCCGGGAAAACACCGAGTGTGTTCACCAGTACCGCCCCGGCACCGCTGGTGCGTATCAGCAGGGCGAGCTCATGGATCCGTCCTTCGTACGCGTCCAGACTGTCCATTGGCCACGCCGCCGTCACGTGGACGGCGATCCCAAGGTCTTCCAGCATTCCGCGCAACGGCCCATCAGTCATCGATACCACCGTGCAAGTGAGTCCCGAGAAAACCGTGATCTGCCTGAGTAGCTCGAAGAGCCAGAGCTGGCCTCCGCCGTATGACAGATCGTGAGTGAAGATCAGCACCCCGGAGCTCTCCTCGGGGAGGCGCTTCAGCACCGACGTGCTCCGTTTCGCAAGGACCTCTCCACGGTCGGTCTCCTCGGAGGGTGATGTTGCCCAGCGCACCCTGTGGGTGGGTGACCGCCAACGCCTCCCGTCCAAGCTCATCGCCTCCACCGTCACAAGCGACTCCGTGCTGCGGTCGCGCCCTTCGAAGCTGATCAGGGTCTCAAAGCCGGCGACAGGGGCGTCTGGGTCAGAGAATTCCTCGGCCAGGTCCGGCCGTTCAACGTAGGGACGGGCGAAGCCAATACTCCGGCCGTCCACGAGAACTTCCACTCGGGCTACCCGAGAACCTCCGAACAGACACCAACCCCTGACCTTGAGTACGTCGCCGGCGACGACACCTCCGTCACTCGGATCGTCCAAAGAACCATTCGCCACGTCCCGCTCCTCCGACCACGTCGGCATTTCGACTGTCACCGGTCGTAGCTCAGGGCCCGCGCGCGGGGAAGAAGAATCACGCTTCTTTGGTAGGTCTCTTTCGGCAAGTGGACGAAACGGCTGTCCGGACGCAACACACAGCCAGAAGGCACAATGACTAACCGATCATTACCGGTTCGAGTTGCGACAACAGGTCCTGCCAGGTCCGCTCGATCCCCATCTCCAGCGTGATTGGCTTCCATGACGCAAGGTCCGAGAGAGTGCCGACATCCAGGACAATCTCTTCTACGTCGAAACCGCGGTCGGGAAGGCGCTCGACCACCAACCTCCTACCCGTGATCTCGCACACTATCTCGAGCACCTCGAGAACAGAATGGCCGACGCCGCTACCCACGTTCACCACCCGGGGCCCATCCAACCGTCGAGTGAGATCAACCGCGGCACGGGCGACATCGGCGACGTAGACATAGTCGCGGATCATGGTGCCGTCTCCGAATACCCGAACAGGGACTCCGTTTCGAGCAGCAGCGAGGAACGAGCCGACGATTCCCTGACTTCGCCCAGCGGGCTGGAGGGGACCATAGGCATTGCTCACGCGGAGGATACGGGCCGGCAATGCGTAAAGGGCACGGTACATGCCGATGTACTTTTCGACCGTGAGCTTCATGATCCCGTATGAGGTGATCGGGTCGCAGGCCGAGGTCTCTTTGACTGGAATCTGCACAGGATTGCCGTAGACCGTTCCCCCTGACGACAGGTAGGTCAGTCCCACCTGGGGTCGGTGCCTGAGGATTTCCAGGAGAGAGAGGATCCCCGGGAGGGTGCTCGTTGCGTCCAAAACGGGGTCTGCGTTGGACTCTTTCGGGAGCATCGCACCTACGGCGTGGACCACGTGATCGACACGGCTGACCAGTGACGCAAGGGCCGCGGGATCACCGGCATCGCTCAGGACCAGTTCGGCTCCCTCAATGCTCGCCAAGGACCGCCCGGTTGGTTGATGCCGGGCGACGGCGGTGACCGAGCTCCCCGCTGCTAGGAACGCCCTCGCAATCTCGGACCCCATAAACCCCGTGCCCCCGAGCACGAGGACACGTTCTGGAAGGGCCTTTTGGGTCATCGACGTCCTCATCACCCCTCTCTCGGACGATCCAGAGCCTGCGGAGCTCTTTACCACCCGGCTGGGAGGGGTCCTGGACAACTTCCCGACACCCTAACGCTGGTCGGGAGCAGGCCTCGTAATTTAGGCGGCCGTGAAGGAGGGTTCTCGCAGGTCAGGTGCGATGGTCTTCATCCGGGCCCATGGCGTCGCCAGGGCTGTCTGGCTGGACCTTCTCCCCATTTGAGTCCGACCTGCCGGCGCCAGTCGTGACGGGAGCGTCGAAGAAGTTCCGAGCTCCCGTGGGGCCACCAGCCGAAGCGACGGGAACGGGCCGCCCGTGGCCCTCGCCTGCGGGACGGGGCCGAGGAGCGTTCCCACGGCGCCTCGGCGAAGCCCAAAGTGCCGGACCTGTGACCGTCGGTGAGCCGGATCTCTCGGATACCAACGTTGCCTGTGAGGGAGTGAGCACTTAGGGTGCCTATGCTGGTCCCGAGGACACGACCCACTCGCTCGGGCCCCTCCACCCCTCGAAATGGGGCGTTGTCCGCGTCCCGGTGACCTTCCCCGGCATTTCGCTCGCCCGACAGTAGGTTGTGGAGGGTGTTGACGTGGACCTTCAGTCGTTCGTCTTAGGCACGGTGTGCGAGCATGACACCGAGCGTGAGGAGTAGTGGGATGCAGAGGGTCCGAGAAGAAAGGACAACCGTGTCGCCCGTCGTAGAGGAGCAGCGATGGGACGGTCGAAGAGGCTCGGTGGTGGCCGGCGCAGGGGCACCCCCGCAGGACTTCGCCGTTCTCGATGGTACCGACGATCCGGATATCGAGCTCCTCCTGCCGCACGAAGATGTGCCTGACCCCGAAGTATCGATCGTCATCCCGGCCGTCAATGAGGAGCTCACGATCTCCGACTTCGTTGAGTGGTGCAAGGAGGGCCTTGAGACTGCGGGAGTGAGCGGTGAGATCCTCATTGTCGACAGCTCAAGCGACCGTACCGCTGAAATTGCTCTTGCACACAACGCACGAGTACTGAGAACACCAAAAAGGGGACTAGGGCGGGCATATATCGACGCCATTCCCTATATACGTGGAAAGTATATCGTCATGGGTGACGCCGATTGCACCTACGACTTTCGGCAAATCAAGCCCTTTGTGGACAGACTCCGTGAGGGATATGAGTTTGCCATGGGTTCGCGGTGGAAAGGTTCAATCGAATCTGGCGCGATGCCGGCGTTGCATCGGTACGTTGGCACACCAGCAACGACTTCCATTCTCAACTGGTTGTATGGGAGTAGCTTCACCGACATCCATTGCGGCATGCGTGGTATCAGCAAGAATGCGCTGCAGCGGATGGGTCTGGCGTCACAATCCTGGGAGTACGCCTCGGAAATGGTGCTGAAGTCCGTGCGCATGCAACTTCGCACGACGGAGGTCCCCGTCACCTTCTACAAGGACAGAGAAGGCCGAGTCTCCCACCATAAGCGGTCGGGTTGGACGTCACCGTTCAAGGCAGCATGGATCAACCTCAGAGCGATGTTCGTATACCGAGCGGAATTCTTCGTCCTGAAACCTGGGCTCGCAATGCTGGCGCTAGGCCTTCTTCTCACGCTTCCACTCACCTTCGGACCTATTACTATTGGACCAGTCCACTTCAGTCTCTACTGGATGCTCTTGGGTGTCACTCTTTCTGTTCTTGGCATCGAGAGTTTTTTCTTCGGTTGTTTAGCGCAGGTCTTCTGCGATTATGTGGGGGAGCAGCGCGTCAAATGGACTCGATTCTTCCGTTACACGCCCACAGTTCTCATCAGCATCGGACTCGTCCTGGCCGGATTGGGGATGTCAGCGGCACTCATCATCCACTATCTCGCTCACAAATTTACGCTTCCGCCCGTGGGAGACAGTCTCGATCACATGGCGGTCACGGGGCTTCTTCTGATGATTATTGGTTTCTCTGCATTCTGTTTCACTCTCGTGCTCTATGCCACGGGCGTGAGCTATGGAAGCGGCCCCGGTATTGACCGTAGACGCGGCTCGGACCAGTGATCTCAACTGGACAGCGACCTACGACGAGACGGGTGGTTCTCCGTTTGCTGCCAACCTCGGTCTCTCGTACCCAGTGACTGAAACGCACGCCAAAGTCAGGTATCTCCCATCATGACGTTCGCGGAGGATTTTCTGCGCGAGACCCAGGCAGTGATCTCTGCCCTCGACGTGGACACGATCGAGAGCTGTGCCAAGGGTCTCGCGGAACTCAGAGAACGAGATGGCCGTTTGTTCATCCTCGGTGTTGGCGGCTCGGCGGGCCACGCGTCGCATGCAGTGAATGACTTTCGCAAGATTTGTGGGATCGAGGCCTATACGCCCACAGACAACGTCTCTGAGCTGACGGCCAGAACGAACGACGAGGGCTGGGAATCGACGTTCATCGAGTGGCTGCGCTGCTCGCGTCTCGCTGCGAACGACGCCATCTTGGTGTTCTCGGTTGGCGGTGGTGATCGGGAACGCGGCGTATCGGTCAATCTCGTCAAGGCCCTAGAGTTCGCCAAAGCACAAGGTGCGTCGGTGTTCGGCATTGTTGGCCGCGACGGGGGCCACACCGCCGCCGTCGCCGACTCCTGCGTGATCATCCCTCCGCTCTTTTCGTCACACGTGACGCCGCTCACCGAGGGCTTGTGTGCAGTCGTCTGGCATCTCTTGGTAACTCATCCGATACTCACCGAGAACATCACGAAATGGGAGTCCGTCCGTTGAGTGGAGCGGCAGGAACTTCCTGGAACCTGCGTAAGGTATGCATCGTCGGTGGAGCAGGCTTCATCGGAGCTCACTTTGTCGACAGACTGTTGGGCAATAATTTGGTCGAAAGCATCTGTGTCTTCGATAACTTCTCGTCCGGTCGTGAGTGGCACCTGTCGAAACACGAAGGAGACCCTCGCCTCGAAATTGTGCGCGACGACGTCCGGAACCTGAAGGCACTCGTCGACGCTATGTCCGGGCATGACACGGTTATCCATTTGGCCTCGAATCCGGATATTGCGCTGGCGGCCACTGAACCTGCCGTCGACTTCGATCAGGGCACTCTGCTGACGCATCACGTTGTGGAGGCAATGCGGCAGACGGGGGCCAGCCGTATCCTTTACGCATCGGGGAGCGGCATATATGGCGACCTCGGGGAGTTCGAAGCGGACGAAGACTATGGTCCCCTGGTTCCGGTCTCCACCTACGGGGCCAGTAAGTTAGCTGGTGAAGCGATGATCGCGGCGTATTGCTACATGTTCGATCTCACCGCTTGCGTCTTTCGGTTCGGCAATGTGGTGGGCCCCCGGCAAACACACGGCGTCGGTTTCGACTTTGTCCGCCGACTGCTCGTGGACCCTTCTCGTCTCGAAATCCTCGGCGATGGAAAGCAAAGTAAGTCCTATGTCCACGTCGAGGATGTGATCAATGCGGTACTACTGGCGGTCGATCGAGCGCCGCGCCCGTTTGCTGCATACAACGTGGCGACCGGTGACTACATCACCGTCCAGGAGATCGCATCACTTGCCACCGAAGTTTTGGGAATAGAAACCAGTATGGTCGAGTTCGTTTTCACGGGCGGTACTCGTGGATGGAAGGGCGATGTTCCGGTCGTCCGACTGAATACCGATCGCATCCGAGTGCTCGGATGGGCCAACGCGAGGTCGACCAGGGAAGCGATCCGAGCGTCGCTCGAATCAATGCTCGTCGATGCCAGGGACGGTCGATTGTTGTGAAACCTGCTGTCGGTCGATCGCGCCCCGCGGTGTTCCTTGATCGTGACGGCGTCCTCAACGACGCGATGGTCCGTGACGGACGACCCCACCCTCCTTCGACCGTCGCAGAGTTTGTGCTATTGCCAGGTGTGGTCGATGCCTGTGCACAATTGCGAAGGTCGGGGCTCGTGCTCGTGGTCGTGACAAACCAGCCCGACATCGCCCGGGGATCTCAGGACGCGGCCACGGTCGTTCACATGCATGAACTCCTGAACGCGTTTCTTCAACTGGATGCCATCTACGTGTGCCCTCACGACGACACCTGGCGGTGTGAGTGTCGGAAACCCGCACCGGGCATGCTCGTCGCCGCGTCGCACGAACTCGGTCTGGATCTGACAGAGAGCTTCATGGTCGGTGACCGGTGGAGGGACATCGAAGCCGGCAAACGAGCCGGTTGCCGTACGATCCACATCGACCGGCATTACAGCGAGAAGGGGCCCGACCACCCGGATCTGGTGGTTGCGGACCTTCCCTCCGCTGTTCGTTGGATTCAAGCCGTTCGGGGCGGCACAAAGGAGACGCGCAGTGCCTGAGGCGCCAACATTCGAAATCAAGATCTTTGCCGACGGCGCGGACGTCGAGAGCATTATCGAACTATCGAAGGAGCCACTTATCGCCGGATTTACGACGAACCCGACACTGATGCGGAAGGCGGGCATCGCCGAGTACGAGGAGTTTGCCCGCGACGTCCTTGGTCACGTCGGTGGGCGTGCCATCTCCTTTGAGGTGATCTCTGATGAGTTCGACGACATGCGACGTCAAGCACGGCGACTGTCGTCATGGGGAGCGAATGTCTACGTGAAGATTCCGGTCACGAATACTCGTGGTGAAAGCACAGGCAACCTGATACGCGAATTGTCGAGAGAAGGTGTGAAACTCAATGTCACGGCGATCCTCTCTCTCGCTCAAGTCGAGTCCGTGGCAAATGCTCTCGAAGAGAGCGCAGGAGCAATCGTCTCGGTGTTCGCCGGTCGGATTGCCGACGCCGGTCAGGACCCCATTCCTCTCATGGCAGCAGCCCGAGATGTGCTCGTGCCATTCCCAGCGATGGAGCTTCTGTGGGCTAGTCCTCGTGAGATTCTCAACCTGTGCCAGGCGGTGGCTGTGGGCTGCGACATCATCACCATGACGCACGATCTTCTCAGGAAAATCGGTGGGCTCGGCCGAGATCTCGAAGAAGTGTCTCTGGATACGGTCAAGATGTTCTACGACGACGCCAAAAGTGCCGGGTACCTCTTGTGAGCCAAATCATGTCTAGGCGGGATCTTTGGCATGCCAGTGATGTGGGCGGAATAGTGCCAGAAAGCGGAGCAAGGAGAACACCTGAATGATCATCACGCGCACTCCCTTGCGGATATCGCTCGGTGGTGGAGGAACGGACCTCCCGTCGTATTATCGACGCTTCGGTGGATTGGTCGTCTCGGCCGCCATAAACCGGTACATCTTCATCGCCATTAACCGGACATTCACCGATGACTACTTCCTCAAGTACTCAGCCCTCGAGAGAGTCGATCAGATCGAAGAAATCGCGCACCCGATCGTTCGTGAGGTCTTGACCACGCACCCTGTGGGACCCGGCATCGAACTCGTGAGCGTGGCCGATATCCCGTCTGGCACCGGCTTGGGCTCGTCCGGGGCATTCACTGTCGGGTTACTCCGGGCCGTTCTGGCCTACAGGCGCGAACATGCCACGGCCGGAAATCTGGCCGACGAGGCTTGCAGCATCGAGATCGAACGACTCGAGCGCCCCGTAGGAAAGCAAGATCAGTACGTTGCTGCATTCGGTGGACTGACGTGCTTGACGTTCGAACCGGATGGCCCAGTGCGCGTCTCCCCGCTGCTGATCTCGAACGAGACCCTAAGGGATCTCGAGGAGCATCTCCTCATGTTCTTCACGGGATACTCTCGCGACGCCGACAAGGTCCTCGAGGAGCAGCGCAGTCGGTCAGAAGACGGGGATATGGAGATGATCGAGAATCTCCACTATGTGAAGTCTCTGGGTATCGACATCAAGGAAGCGCTCGAGAAGGGGGATCTCGACACATTCGCGAGCTTGATGGACGAACACTGGAATCACAAGAAGAAGCGATCTACGTCGATGACCAACAGTCGCATCGATCGCTGGTACGACACAGCCATGGCGAACGGGGCATTGGGAGGCAAGCTTGTTGGTGCTGGAGCAGGAGGCTTTCTCCTATTTTACGCCAAGGACCAGGACAGTCTCCGATCGGCGATGCAGGAAGAGGGATTGAACGAGGTCCGCTTCTCCTTTGACCATGATGGTTCGGTCGTACTGGTTAGGGACTGAGTTGCAGTGCGTGATTCTCGCAGGGGGATTGGGTACCCGGATGAAGCCGCACACATCCACTGTTCCCAAGTGTCTCCTGCCGGTGGCAGGCCGCCCCTTCGCTGACTGGCAACTTACTTGGTTGGCGTCTCAGGGCATTAAGCGCGTGGTCTACTGCATCGGTCATCTTGGCCAACTCGTCCGGGACTACGTAGGAGACGGCTCGTCTTGGGATCTCGACGCGACCTTCGTCGACGAAGGGGACCGGCTTCTCGGCACCGCTGGGGCATTGCGATTAGCTCTGGACGCCGACATCCTGGACGAGTCGGTCTTCGTTCTGTACGGGGACTCGTACCTCTCGGTCGATCTCTCTTCTGTGGAGGAGGTGTTCAAGTCTTCGTCCTGCCCGGCTCTGATGACGGTATTTCGAAACGCCGGGCACTGGGAAGAGAGCAATGTGATCTTCGAGGGCGGCCGAGTTCGCAAATACCAGAAGCACTGTCCCAATCCATTGCCAGAAATGCTCTATGTCGACTACGGACTTTCCGCGCTCCATCGCACAATGATTAGGGACATGGTGAATTTGGGTGAGACGGTGGATCTTGCAACCCTATTCGAGAAACTAAGTCACGAGGGCCGCCTTGCGGGCTACGAAGCAAATCACCGGTTCTACGAAATTGGATCCCCGGAAGGTCTTCGAAGTCTTGAGGAACATTTGAATGATCGCTGACATACGGCGACCCCCGGATAACGGTCAGAGACGTCGTCTCGTCCGGATGGCAACGGATACAATCGCGGCAACCACAGTGAGATTGCGGGCGTGATCGAAGTTTTCTCATCGGGTTCGGTGTCGGCTCCCGCCGTCACCGTCGGCACCGGGTCAGATATTGACCATGAGCAGAGAGGTGTTGGCGCACGGTGACACGCTCGGCATCCTACGGTCAGCTAGAACAACTCACCCCGATCGACCGGCTGGGGGTTTGGTTGTCCCGCAGACAAGTGCAGAACCGGGTCGGCGACGTCAGCGGCAAACGCGTTGGTGACTTTGGCTGTGGCTTTCATGCCCGATTGGGATTTGAGCTTTCAGCCAGGGCTGCTCACATGACGCTGGTGGATGTCGCCCTTGCCGACGATCTGAAGCAAAACCCGAAGATCACAGCGATTGAGGGCCCCCTGCCCGCAGCCATGGAGGAGGTCCCCGATGCGTCGCTCGACGTGGCGCTCTGCATTTCCGTGCTCGAGCATCTCTGGGAGGATCAGCGAATGCTCGACGAGCTCCGGAGGGTGACGGCGCCGGGAGGGGTATGCGCGTTGAGCGTTCCAGGTTGGCTGGACAAGCCGTTTCTCGAATTCACGGCGTTTCGCATGGGAATTCAACCCGACGAGATGGACGATCACAAACGCTATTATGGGATCCGCGACCTCTGGCCAATGCTGCGCCAAGCGGGTTTTCTACCTCATGCCATCAGTTGTCGTCGCTACAAGTTGGCAACCAGTGTCTTTGCCGTCTGTCGAGTGGACTCGGACGAACCATAAGAGGTATGTGCGTGTTCTTCCCACCATCTTTGTCGGTCTGACGGATGATCGAATTATAGAGACGGAGCGCGATGGCCCGTGATTCAACGAGGCTGCAGGAAGATCATTGCGTCTTGTCGGATCCTCGGAATCGGGCGACCGCCACGAGCTGCCACCCGAGAGGTGATGAGTCGAGATTCCATCGAAATGCACGGTCAAAGAACGAAAGGAGCAGAGTGGCGACCCGTCCTCCTCCGCCGGTCAATTGGTTCTCCAAGTCTTCAATTAGTCGACGACCCCTGACGATTACGGCGAGGCGGTAGAGGTTGAAGAAAGGAAACCCGGCTCTGGCTACCTGCTCGACCTTGAAGTCGCAACTCTCCAGAAGTCGACGAAGCCCGTGGGGCTGAAAGTGCTGTCGGTGGCCGATGTGTCGGTCAAAGGCAGAGCGGGGACCCGCTGGGACCGTAACCACGACGAGACAACCTGGTGCCATGTACTTCGAGGCATTGCGGAGGAACGTGGCCGGTTCATCCAGGTGCTCCAGAACCTCTGTGCAGACGGCAATGGTCGCTCGACCTTGGATCGCAGGGTCGAGCACCGCGGGTTGGACCAGATCTCGCAGGATGAACTCGACTGGGAGTTGTGCTGCTTCGGCCGCAGCGGTCGCTCGCTTAACTCCCTCGGCGCTGTACTCAATGCCGCTGACGCGGGCGTCCATGAAGGCGTCTTGGATCAATAGCGCCAACTCTCCTTGGCCGCATCCGATGTCCAGGATGTTGTCGCCGAGTCCCGGGTGACCAAGGTGATTCAGAATTAGGCGGGTCCGGTAGACATTGGCGGGACTACCTTCGACCGGCTCGCCGTAGTCTGCCCAGTGCTGGTCCCATTCGTTGAGGCTCACGGGATGTACGGGATCCCTTCGTCCAAATTCGAAACGATCGTTTCGTCTAATGCTCCGGGTGCTTCTATTCTGAACATTCGATTGAAGATAAGGAATTTCAGTACCCACACGATCCCGAAAGCAAAGAGGGTGATCGCTAGTAAGAGCGCCGTGGCGGCAGGGTGGCTGAGGTTGTAGGCAGCGCTGATGTGGTGCGACACAGCGGCAGTGGTGATCGACAGGAAGATTCCCCAGGCTGAAATCACCCAGAAGGGCAGGACTTCGCGTCGCCAACTCGAGCGCCCGAACTTCCCCCATACCCAGGCGCGATTTAGGTAGTAGTTGGGCACAAGCGTCACCACATTGGCGAATATGGCGCTCGGGACTTCCGTCCACAACCGGAATACACCGAAGACGATTCCGAGCACGCTGAACGTGAGAATCGTCGATACGACGGACACCATCGCATAGCGGAGCATCTTCTTCCCGGCGGGGGTGTTGAAGACACGCCACATGCGCGCGAGCACGTCCTGCATGCCGCCAATCTACCCTGCCCACCCGGTTCGATACTTCCACTATCGTCCCTCTCGACCTGCCATGCGGATGGCCCGACGACGTCACGAGACCGCGTCGGAGAGTGAAGGACTTACCCCACGGCGAGCCCGGTGCTTGTAGGTATCCCATTCCTGTCGCCAGCTGCCTGTGGCCGCTTCGGTACTCGATGGAATTCGGCACGGTTCTGTTTGATGCCGATCTTCCCTTGCTCAAAGTCCACGTGTGCGCCCGCACTTGTATGGCAATGCCCTTGGGCCCGCTCTGCCGGTCGGTTGGAGAGTGATACAACAAACACGTGGAGTGAGAAATCCCACGGAAGGAGGTGTGAGGCCCAATGGAGGCCAACCACGAGGGTGATGTCGATGGTGTGAGAGCCTCGTTTTGACCCTACGTCGACAATGTTACCGATCGAATGACACCTCGGCCGTGGACAGCCAGGTATAGCGGGGTGTTGTCAAATCCGTGCCACTGGACACAGCTGCCTACCTGAATCGAGATGCGAGCCCCTCCCTGTGGGAGGGCCCACCACGTGATCTCGTGTGAAGCGTTACCCACCAAGTTACTGAGGGCGAACTGCTGATGTCCGTCACCGCCGTTCGTGACAACGGTTATCCATTGGATTCGGGAGAGGTCGGTACCCGGAGGCACCAGGAGCCTCAGAATCGTCTCATTCACTGATGTGACACTGTCGACATGTCCGTTGCCCGGGTGCACAACGACGCCTTCCCTATCACCATTCGAGAGAGTGATCGAGGACGGAAGGAACCCTGGCTTCGAGACCCCTTGTCCTGAGATCGGCGAAGCAGTCCCATCAGAATTGAGCGCGAACAGTGTGAGTGGTCCCGTGCCGGGAGGAACAGAGAGGGAGAACCCGCTCATCAACGCTGCCGAGGACTTCAAGACAGCAACGACGTCCGCACGAGCTGTGGTTGGCTGGACGCTGGCCACCGCCTGAGAGCCACGAACGGCGACTACGGAGAGAGCAGGATTCAAGGTCGTGTCGTCTACGGCCCAGCCTGTCAGTGTCACGGCGATCGATTGTGCTTTTGAGACACCGACGTCTATCGATCTCTCCTTGCCCGTGAGGACCGGTTGAGGGAGAAAGTTCGGCGTGTAACCCCACGCGCATGGTGCCATCGAATAGTAGAGGTTCTGCGTCGAAGGGGCAACGGCCAGGTGCGGAAGAGCGGGTACCTTTCCGAAGAGATCGTCACGAAGCATCAGCAGCTGGCCCTGGACGCTTACAAGCGGACGGTAGTGATCAAGCAGATACTCGCTGACAATGTAATTCTGAACCATGTCGTACATGAACACGCCGTTATACGAATCCTCTACCGGGAGTCCGAACTCGATGGGGGAGTCGGTATAAACGACCAACCGCGGATTGCTCTTCTTGAGATCGTCCACTAATAGTCGCTGAGCGGGCGCTGTCTCGGCACCGGCCACAAAAAAGAATCGAGTTCCAGGAACCCGATTGAGCAAGTAGTAGAGGACGCCGGGCTCATTGTCGAAATCGAAGACGGGTGCTCCCGGCCCCGCGTAGGTGTCGATTGTCTTTCCTAGGTCCTCGATCTGAACGTCATCGACAGCTCCGGGATCTGTATAACCCAGGCGTGGAAGTTCAGCCGGAGCGGCAACTGGAGTCGAAGAATGGAAGTGACTCGGCACGCTTCGAAGCGACTTCAACGGTACGGGTGCATAGACGACGATCGTGACCAGTGCGATGAGGGCGATAACGGGGGCGACAATCCACGTACTGGCTACGACCTTCAGAAGGGCGGGACGATGCGAACGGGCTCGGTGGAATGCGTTCTGAGCCTTCCGCAAGGTGCGATCGACAAAGTTGGCGATCTCACGAACCCACAGGAAAACCAACGGAAGGACGGCCATGAACATTTCGGCGATGTGCCCTGTATCAGCTCGGGCGAGTGCCTCGGTGTAGTACGCGATCGTGCCGAGAGCAGCGGCGACCATGACCCATTGGGCAGTATCCCAAGGTGATCTTCGGCGGAGCTTGGCCGCGGCGAGCCAGGCTGTGAGAAGAATAAGCACTATGGGGAGGAGCAGTTCCACTGTGTATCGCAGACTTGGACCTCCTCCGAAGGCTAGGAGGTCGCCCACGCGGCTGATCGGCTTGGCTCCCTCGAGATTGTGACCGGGAACCGTGGCGACGTAGTACTGATAGAACGCACCTAACGATTGGGTCCCCAGCAAATAGATTCCAAAGCAGAGCAAGAACAAGCCCCCGGTCACCAGGCAGCGTGCTGTACGGAACAAATTCTGACGCCATGATCCGTCCGGATGCCTGGTACAGAACTCAAATACAGGCACGATCAACAGCAAGATCGCGGTAATCAGGTCTGATTCCGGAACGACTATCGCCTGGACGCTGACAGCGACGGTAAAAACAACGGACCACCAGGTGCTTCTCTTCCGGAGCACTTTGTCTAGACCGATAAAGAGAAAAGGATAGAGCAGCCATCTGATGTCGATGTAGCCGACGAACCCCAGGATGATGGCCAAGACCAGAGCGGTGGCGAGAATTCGTTGACGCCGGAGAAAGTATGCCCCCATCAAGTAGAAACCGATCCATGTCGCGGGAGTGAGCAGAAGCTGCTGACCCGCTGTTACTCCCCATCGGTTGTTGCCGAATACGGCCATCCCCAAGGCCCCCTCGAAGACATCATAAAGGAGCCCATGAAACGCTAAGACCTGAGACCATGGAAGTAGTCCATGACCAAAAATCAGCTGGGGAGCAGCTAGGTATTGGGAGTCATCGAAGCCAGAGAATGTGGTCAGACCGCCAGGAAAATTGGCCGTTCCGAGGAAGACGGCGATGCTTCCAACGGCGATCATCAAAGTTCGAGCCTCAGTGTGTCTCGCATCCCAAGGGCTAGTCCCCTTCCGCAAACTCCTCATGGTCCACCACGCCGCCCCGGCCGAAAGAAGGACGACTAACCACAGGGGGAGCCAGGGGTAGCGAACGACATGGGTCGCACTTCCAACCGTGATGCTGGTGGATCCGGACACGCCGTAGAGAAGTGGGATCACCGTCAGGCCCAAAACGGCGTTCACGGTACTCATTGCCACGGGAAGGTTTGCGGCCAATGAGCGCTGCCGTGCCCTGCCGTGCCCTGCCCTGACACTGACACTGTGAAGGATCACTCCCAGAACCACGACTGCTACGAGGTAACCGATCCCGGCAACGATGCCCGAGTGCGTGATCAAGGTGACCTGAGAGGATCGCTGGATGCTTACCTCTCCGCTGATGACGATGGCCGGCAGCGTCGCCCGGACGAGCGCCGAAATCGGAGTAAAGACGCCCCGAATCTGAGTATCTTGATCAATGGCAGAGGCGGCGGGCTGCACAGGTACGGGGAACATCAAAGGTCGACGTGCTGATCGTCGACGAACAAAAGGGAGTCCCACCAGGTAGTAGAAAAGAATTGCAAGGATGGGAAACAGAATGGTGACCAGGTAGAAGGCGTCGTAGTACCTATTTGGGTCGAAATCGGCGAAGGTGGGATACCCAACGACTGACGTGCGGCCGGTCAATGACGGCGGGACGCGCCGCCAGACGAGAAGGCACACAGCCGAAGCAGCGGCCACGGACACGACAAACCGTGCCGTCGGGACCAGCGCGCGCGGGAACTGAATAGCGCTTCCCGTTCTAGGCGTCGTCTGGTTGGACTCTGGGGGTGTCACGAGCCCCCGGTCCACCGACGCCAGTGTGGGGAGGGACTCGTTCGGCGGACGACTTTGACGGACGGCGAGAGTGATCTGGTCGACACGGACTGTGACACAGGCTGCATCGCTGGTCGGAGACCGGAATCGGGTCGGTGAATAGAGTGCAGATTAGCCGTCGAGGCGTGGAAAATGGCGGTCCAGACACTCCGCTCCGAGGCGGGACGACGGGGTGCTTCGTTCAGTCCCTGAGCGGCGAGAGACGACGCGAAAGGGGCGGGGCGCCATGCTCCAGCGGAGGTGGGGCAGTCTGAAGTGGGCTGATCAAAGGAGTGGAGCGGGCATGCCAAACGCTCGGTGGCTCCCCCTCTTGCCGCATTGGGCGTCGATGGGAACTTCGCGCGATAGTACAACGTTGTGTTCACAGCAGAATCGCCGTCACGATACAGGATGACCACGAGGAATTGTCCCATTTGCCATGGGCGTCTGCATGTGGTGGCACCTATTCGCTCTCCCTTTTCGGCGATCGTGTTCCAGCTGGGCAAGTGTGAAGTGTGCGACTTGGCTCTGGTCCTCGAGCCGCGTACTGACTTTGCTCAGCTCTACGGCTCCGCATACTACGAAGGAAAGGGAGCGGATCCCCACATTGACTACCTGGGTGACGAGAGGCCCGGGTCGATCCGCGAGATCGAGTGGAACGGCATCGTGCAGACCGTTTGTGATATCCGGAGATCTCGCCGATCCGATGCCAGATCGTTCAAGCTCTTGGACTGGGGAGCGGGACTCGGAGGGCTGGTTCGAACAGCCAGAGAGGCTGGTATCGAAGCCGACGGCTTGGACGAGGGGTTCGCAGCCAGCGCTCTTGAGGCCAAGGGATTGAGGGCCCCTGCTCTAACGGAGATTCATGAGCAGTATGACGTCATTACCGCCATCGAAGTGGTTGAGCATCTCGTGGACCCGGTCTCCGAACTTCAAACGATGGCCGATTGCCTCAAACCGGGAGGCTTCGTATTCATCACAACGGGGAATCTCGGCAAGGCCCGTGGGCCTGTAAATCGTTGGTACTACGCACAGATTCCCGATGTCCATGTGACGTTTTGGACTCCTCGATCATGGGCGAAGGGCCTTGCCAAGGCCGGACTGGACGCGGTCTGTCTTCCTGTGCCGCGAGTCGATCCACGAATCGTGCAGTACAAGGTCATCAAGGCTTTGCCAAAGTTGCGCGGTCCTTTGGTGGCGTCCTTGCCGCTCTGGAGGGAGCTCACCAGGATCGTGGACGCACGGTACGGTATTTCAGAGTTCGGCATTGGCGTAAAACCCTCATAGGGCGCGCCTTTTCAAACAGGCTCTCAGAAAATGTGCGCGACGGCACCCACGCCGGGGACGATGCTTCCTCAGTCCATGGGATGGGACGTGCGCGAGTGATCCCCACCGGCCGTGAGCTTGAGAACGTCTCGCGATGACGGCACGTTGGAACTTTCAAAGGGACCGATTCGCGGTGGCCACGACAGGGCGTAGTCCTCGGTGTTAAGGGTCAGATTGGGGTTGTAGGCGGGATCTGACTGAATCAACTCATTCCACTTGTCAATCATGAAGTCGTACTCGCGCTTTGCTCGGACGACGTTCGCCGCGTCCGAGTCGGGTCCGCGACTTACCGATTCATGGTGTATCAACTCGACCGACGGTGTCCAGACAGTTCGCCAACCTTGAGCCCGAGCCCGCAGGCAGTAGTCGACATCGTTGTACGACACGGCGAGGTGGTCAGCATCGAGACCGCCGACCGCCTCCCACACTTCGCGTCGTGTTCCCATGCAGGCGGCCGTCACCGCCGTACATTGCCTCGTCAACACAGCGTGTCCGAAGTGCCCGAAGAAAAGGCGGTCAAAGTAGCGGAAGGCGTGCGCAGCGATACCTCCGATGCCGAGCACGACACCCGCATGCTGGATCCGACCGTCAGGATAATAGAGCTTGGCGCCGACGATTCCCACCTCGGGCTGGAGAAGGACGGCGACCATTTCGTCCAGCCATTCCTCGTTGATCACCTCAACGTCGTCGTTCAGAAGGCACAACACATCGCCACGAGCATGCTCCACGGCCGTATTGTTCAGTGCCGAAAAGTTGAAGGGGCGATCGTCTCGGATCACCCTGAGCTTGTCAACGCGGTCGGCCAGGTATCGAAGAGTGACGGGATCCCTACTGCCGTTGTCGACCAGGATGACCTCGTAGCGCGGATATTCGGTCCGGTACCACAGGCTTTCGAGACAGCGCTGCAACCATGGGCCGTCCCGAGTAGGGATGATGATGCTCACGAGCGGAACTTCTTCGGGCAGTGTCCACCGAACGCGTTGATATCCGATCCGACCGAGCGGCTCCACCCGGCCGGCCCGTCCCGTGCGAACGAAGTGCTCCTTTGTCGCCCGCCGAGCTGCAATTGCCGCGTAGGGCTTCGCCGCTTGGTTGGACGCTGTCGAAGCGGGATGGAGACGCCAGTGGTACAAGACGTGGGGAATGTGTCCCACCTGGTGGGATTGGAGGCGCTCAGTGATGCGAAAGGCCAGGTCCCAGTCCTGCGCGCCCTCGTACCCTTCGCGCAGGCCCCCCACCGCCTCCACCAAGTCACGCCGCACTACACAGAAGTGAGTCAGGTAGTTCTGGCCGAGAAGCAAGAAGGGATCCCAATCCGGCTTGAAGTAGGGAGTCGACCGTGTCCCTTCGAGATCGATTTTGTCCTCGTCGCTGTACAGGAGTCCCAGGTCAGGACTGTCGGAGATGGCCAATGCGACGAGCGCCAGGGCCTGCCTGGCCAGCTTGTCGTCGTGATCGAGAAAGCCGACGAACCGGCCGTTTGCCAATGTGAGAGCGGAATTGGTGGCGGCGCTGATGTGTCCGTTCGTGGGACGGCGGATCACGCGGATACGCGGGTCCGCCGCCTCGTATTCCGTCAACACTCGTGGGAGCCAATCAGCGGTGGAGGCATCGTCTGCGATGCAGAGCTCCCAATATGGATAGATTTGGTCGATCACGGATTCGATCGCTTCGCGAAGATGTTGTTCAGACGGATCGAACACGGGTAGGACGACCGAAATGAGCGGTGCATCCACCAGTTCTCGTACGAGCGAAGAGAGCTCGCTGATGGCGTCTTCAGTGAGAGTGTCGAATTGTTCGATCCATTCAGCATAAGACGACGCATGCGGCGGGCCTTCTGACTGGTGTGGCGAGGGTCTTGGCCGATGTTGCAGGTGGCGGATGAATCCGTAGATGCGTCGGAGCTCCGAGGTGTGGCGGAACAACCTCGTCTGCTTTAGGGCTTCGAGCTCGCGCTTGGCGTCCTCCGCCTCTTGGCCAACCTGTCGCATGGTCGACGCAAAGTTGGCGCGTTCTAATGCGATCGCACTCTCCAGGCGGTCCCGGTCGGCGTCGATGGCGGTCAGACGATCGTGATCCCCCGCAATCCCCTCCAGTTGGGTCGTCGTGAGATTGAGGCGGCCTCGAATGATATCCAGTTCTTGCGCAAGGAGATCGCGCGATGCTCGAGCACCCTGGGCACTTCGGTCTGCTTGCCACCATCCTCGCTCATAGGCCTCGGCGACCTCCACCACCGTCCACGGCTGACGCTGGAGCAGGACAGCGTGGGGCGCGACGTATGACGCATCATGGTGGAGATTTCGAAAGAACCCCTGTGCTGCGAAAAGCCCGATCCAGTAGTCAGTTGGCTGGACGTTCAGGTGGGTCGGTTCTTTGAAGTCGTCAGGAGTCGACGAAAAGAGAACCGTGGCGCAGTGACGACATATGTTTGCGATGATCGCTTCCGCTTCATTGCCAGGCAGGTGCTCGAGAACCTCCATGCAGATGATCAGGTCGTAGTGGCGATCGAACTCTTCGGTCAGGGAGCCCACCCGGCAGAATTCGTGGAGTGAGGGAGGTGCTTGGGCAATTGCCCACTCGGAGACGTCGACGCCACGGGCGTCCACACCGCGCGACCGGAGTTCCTCCACAAGAAAGCCGATGGCGCATCCCGCATCGAGAACCGTCTGCGGGCTGAGCTGCTCGATGATTCTCTCGGCGATGGTGCCGAAGAACTGCTTCCAATGTGGTTCGCCTCTTCGGTATGGGGGCGAAAGCAGTTGCCCCGCCTCATCCCGAGGTCCGTACGCTTCGTAGTACGAGGCGTCGTACACGTCAGTCGCCCGTTTCATGGCATCCTCTGGGCGGGAATCACTGGGAGTCGCGGATTCCGCATCAGGACCCGTCATTTCTTCTGGCGGTTGTATGCGACCGGAGGCTCAGCACCCTCTTCATCGCCGAGGGGCTTCTGAACGGACGACGACGGGGGCGCCTTCTGTCCCTTTGATCCGTTCACGCTGACGGCGGCAATTCGCCCGAGTCGCTTCAATGGTCGGTAGAGCCACGGCAGACGATGAACCCAGGTCGCAAGACGGTCGACGATGCGATAGGAGATCCGAGCTCGGTAGGCCGCAAACTCCCCGGCCGCGGCATGAGCCGAGTCGAGCTCGGCTTCGAGCTGGGCGATAAATTCTTTGCGGATGGCCAACTCTTGGAGTAGGTACCGCACCTCGGTATCGAGTTGGGCATTGCGTTCCGCCTGTTCTCGCAGGCGCTGTTCGAGCTCCTGCACCGCCGGTGACTGATCGGAGAACGGCGCCCGGTCAGTGTGCGAGATCGACATCAATTCCTCCGGTGAATTCGTCCTCGGGCCATTCGCTGACGAAGCTTCGCCAACTTCGACACGTCCGGTGTGGTCATCAGCCGGCATGAGCGCTCTTCGACCGCGCCGTGGTCGTCGGTGCGAGAGGGAGCTCTCGGGCCCATTCAATGATCTCCGTCCAACTCGGATGCCGCGCTCCCACCTGATTCCAGATCTCGTGCAACCTCAGAATCTGGGTTCTCCGACCGCCCCAGGCATCGTGATCGACGAGCAACTGAGACACAGCTTCGCTGAATCCGCCCGGGTCGTCGTGGACTGCGATCGCCTCTGTGTTGTGGAGGTCGATTCCTTCGGCTCCGATGCTCGTGGCGACGACAGGGACGCCGAACTGCAACGCCTCGATCGCCTTGATCTTGACTCCGCTTCCGAACCGCAAGGGAACAACAACGCAGCGCGCATCTTCATAAAGATGCCTGAGATTGGGGACGAGACCCTCGAATGTGATCCCGAACCCCGTCGATCGCCGCAGAAAATCGGGTGGCGAGCCTCCTGTTATACGGAGATGTGCCCATGGCACCCGTGCCCGGATGAGTGGAAAGACGGCATCGATGAACCACGCCAGTCCGTCGACATTTGGGGAACCGGGCCCGGCGACCCAGCTGGCGACAAAGACGATATCGTTTCGCGATTCAAAGGAATGAGTCGTGGACGTGATACCTCCCAAGAAGGGGATCTTTGTGATGACGCGTGCCTCGCCTGTCACTCCCCGGGCGATTGAAGCTTCGTCTTCCGAGAGGCACACCACGAGATCCGCATCGTCAATGATGTCCGACTCAAGTTGCTTCATCTCGTCCGTTTCCACGGCGTGTTTCGCGCGCTCGAATGGATCAGTGATGAATTCGAGTTGCTTCGTCATCCGCCGGTAAAAGAGTGCTTCAGCGTCGTACACCACCGGGGTGGTCGGTAGCGACGAGCGGATGATCTCTGCGCAATCCTTGTAATTGTTCGGGCGCGAGATCACGACGACGTCGTATCCCACCCCCGGACGGGCCAAGTGTTCCGACACATTCTCGCGAATGATCTCGATCCCAGCCTCTGCGAACGAGCCCGAGTCCCCGGCGGTTGTGTACGTCGGCAGCACTGCCACGTGATGCTGTCCGGTTGTCGCCAGCTCGATGGCGAAGTCATACATTCTCGGAAAGCCAGCGCCGAGAGCGGGAACCGGAATGCGATCATCGATGAGTAAAACTCGTGTCGGATTGCCCATGGCCCGGCGTATGGCGTTCTCGATGGCGGCTGGCATGTCTGGCTGAGGTGGTTCGCGGTCGGCGAGGGCTTTCGCCCACCGCCCCTTCAATCGGATGCGATTCCGCTCGATCAGAAATTTCTTGTACCGCGGAGAGCTGCTCCGAGATTCAAGATGCCGGACGCGCGACGTGGGTTCGTACCAGACCTCCTCCCCTGCTTCGGCGATCCGCAAGCAGAGGTCGACGTCCTCGCAATACGCAGGAAAGTACGACTCGTCGAGCCCGCCGAGGCGTTCCCACGTGGTGCGTCGAACGAGGAGGCTCGAACCCGAGCAATAGTCGACGCGTCGAGCCCACTCGTAAGCATGCATTGTCTCCGGCGAATCGCGCCCCACTCCACTCGTCGAACCGTCTGACCAAAGAACCTGACCGGCCTCCTGAAGCGACCCGTCAAGGTGAAGCAACCGGCTGCCCACTGCTCCTGCTCCAGGTCGTCGTTCGCAGGCGGCGACCAGGGATTCGAGCCAGTCGGGCTCCACCAAGGTGTCGTCATTCAGGAGCACGAGGTATTCACCTTTCGCGGCCGACGCTCCGAGGTTGCATCCGCCAGCGAAGCCCGAGTTGACCCGAGACGCGATGACGTGAGCTCCTTCGACACCGCGCGCCACCTCAGAAGTGACGTCGAGGTCGACACCGTTCAGGACCAAGATGACCTCATAGGGAATGGTGCGGACGCTCGTCGCAACCGAGTGGAGGCATTCCAGCAGGTGGCGAGCATTTCCAACGGCGATGACGATGATCGAAACCGAAGGGTGCACGCTCACGGGGAATCGCACCTTGGTGGTCCCTGTCATCGGGCTTGGGCAATGGTCATCGCCCGGTCACCTCCGCGGTTGGACCCCCACATGGTAGTGCCCGATGGCCTCGAGCTGGCGCTGCTTCGTTCCAAGAGCCGCTGGAAGCAGACACGAGGTTTGTAACGACGGAGCGGATCTGTCGCGCCCTGTGGCTATTGGCAGGCGCTTGCGTCCGCCACCTTCCCGAGTGCGTCGACGAGGGCTTCCAGCTGGGGACGACTGAGACGGTCAACGAAGTGCCGACGGACCTGGTCGACGTGGTCTGGTGCCGCCTGCTGAAGCCGTGCACGTCCACCGTCTGTGAGTACGGCGTAGGCCCCGCGCCGGTCGGTAGGGCAGCGGACACGATTGACCAGCCCGGCGGTCACGAGGCCGTCAAGCCGGCGCGTGAGCCCGCTCGGTGACAGAAGGAGACGATCGGCGAGCTCGCTCATCCGCATCCGGCCTTCCTCGGCCTCCGAAAGATGGACGAGAACGCCATAGTCCGACACCGACATCCCCTGGGAGGCCTGAAGCTCCGCATCGAGGCGGGCCATCAACCGGGAATGGGCACTCAGCAGCGACCGCCAGGCCTGCATTTCGAGATCGTCAAGCCAATACACCGTGGTCACAACCCCCAGCGTACCGGAGAGTGTTTTGATTGCACACGCATGGACCTGGCCTTAGCTTGGCAGCGTGGATCCGCCAACCACCCCGAAGGGCCTGCTCGACGATCTGGAGGCCGAACACCTGGATCTCGATGGTCTTGTTTCGAGGCTTGATGAGACCGGGTGGAGTCGTGAGACACCGGCTGACGGATGGGCCGTCCGGGACCAGTTGAGCCACCTGGCGTACTTCGATGACGCCGCCGTTTCGGCGATGACGGACCCCACCGCCTTCGCCGCCCTGGTCGACGCCGCCTTGGCCGGTGGCGATCCGATGCAGGAGCACCTCCAACGCGGACGCGCCATGACCGGAGTCGAGTTGCTGGCATGGTGGCGTGCCAGCCGCGCCGCCATGGTCAAAGCCACGGCGGCACTGCCTGACGGTGCCCGTGTGCCGTGGTTCGGGCCCCCCATGGGGGTACTGTCATTCGTATCGGCCCGACTCATGGAGACATGGGCCCACGGGCAGGATGTCGCCGACGCGCTCGACATACAACGCCTTCCGACGTCGAGACTTCGCCATATCGCACACCTGGGTGTCCGCACCCGCGCCTTTTCTTATGTCGTGCGGGGTCTCGAGGCCCCACCGACGCCGGTGCGCGTGGCGTTGACCAGTCCGGCCGGCGATGTCTGGCGGTGGGAGGACTCCGAAGCCGTCCAGGACACAGTTGAGGGATCGGCGCTCGACTTCTGCCTGGTCGTCACCCAGCGTCGCAACGTTGCTGGCACCGGTCTCGTCGTCTCAGGCGACGCCGCCACCGAGTGGATGACCATCGCTCAGGCGTTCGCCGGCGCTCCCGGACCCGGCCGTCCGGCCGACAATGGCCCGTAGCTCCGGGCGCCAGCCGGTCGATCAGACCTCGACCGGAGTATCGGCGGGGAGAGACGAAGAGTCATCGAGAGTCTTGTCGGGTTCCGGTTCCACTTCGGGCCCTGGATCTGATCGATGGCGGCGCCATAGCACGGCCATGGCGATGAGCCCGGCGGCGAACAGGAGAAGTCCCGCTCCCTGAACCAACGGGGCACCGTTGTGGTCGTTCTGCCGGAGAAAGACGTTCTCTCCGAAGAACCGGGCCAGGCCCCACAACGCGGACGTGGCGGCAAGCACGAAACCGACCGGTCGGTTACGGACGTAGTGCTCGATGAGAATGAGGATGGCGAAGATGACGAAACTGTCGAACGCCTGGATGAGCGGGACCGGCACCCGCTTGCCCGCCTCACCGGCGTAACGCAAACCCCACCACGCCGTCGTCGGCCGCCCGCCACCGTCCACCATCAGCTGAGGGCCGAGAAGGCGTCCCACCCCCCAGGCCGCCATGAGGACAGGGCTGACGAGATCTAATGCTCGTATTGAGGGAAGCTCGGGACACCGTCGACGGGCCAGGATGACTCCGACGGGGATACCGAACAGAAGGCCGCCGAAGGACGAGAGGCCCCCCTGCCAAATGGCCAGGATCTGTGACGGGTGGTGCTCGTACACCGACGACCAGTTGGCCAACACGTGCAGGAGACGGGCGCCGGCGATGGAGGCGATGACGATCCAGAGGAAGGCGCCCGTGAGCCACTGATACGGGTAGCCGGCGTTACGGAGCCTCCGTTCGAAATAGCGGTAGGCGAACCAGAAGGTGATGGCCAGACCGATGCCGTAGGTGTGGACCTCCAGGGGTCCGATGTGGAATGCGACGGGTATCGGTTTCACGCTGGTCCTCGTCTGATACCAGGCGGGTACCCGGCAACCCAGAGCGTACCGTCGGAGCCGTCGGCGTTGAAGTCAGCCCCGTGAAGACCGGTCCCGGTGGCTCGGCGGCACAGGGACCATCAGCGACCCTACGCTGCGGTTACCGCCGGCCGAGGAGATGTCATGGGAGAGCTCGAGGGGAAGGTTGGCGTCATCACCGGCGCCGCGTCGGGGATCGGGCTGGCCTGCGCCACTCGGATGGTGGCCGACGGCGCCACGGTGGTGGCCGTCGACATCGCCGAGGATCCGGTACGTCGGATGGCCGAGGCGCTGGGCGTCGTAGCCGTCCGCGCCGACGTGAGCCGCCCGGAGGACTGGGTGCCCGTGGTCGAAGCCGTCCGACGCCTGGGCGGTCTGGATTTCGCCTATCTCAATGCCGGTGTGACGACTCAACAGGGCGACATCACCGCCCTCACCGACGACCAGTACCGACGGATCATGGCCGTCAACGTCGACGGCGTCGTCTTCGGGGCCCGTGCCCTCGCCCCCGAGCTCGTCGCCCGTGGTGGCGGGGCCCTGGTGGCCACCGCGTCGCTGGCCGGCCTGGTGGCGCTCCCCGCCGACCCGATCTACGCCATGACCAAGCATGCGGTCGTGGGCCTCGTACGTTCCCTCGCCCTCACCCTGGCCGACCAGGGCATCACCGTGAACGCCGTATGCCCGGGAATGGTCGACACCCCGCTCGTCGACGATGCCCGTGATGCACTGGCGGCGGCGCAGTTCCCTCTCATCGCACCCGGGGCCGTGGTGGAAGCCGTTCTCGGCTGCATGCTCGGAGAAGCCACCGGTCAGGCCGTCGTGGTCCAGGCCGGACGGGAACCATTGCCGTTTCGCTTCTCACGGCCGCCCGGGCCTCGCCAGGCCGGAGCCGAAGGAAGGGTCCCCCCGGGTTTGCTGGCCGCACCCACCGACCGCTGAGGGCTTGTTGGCCAGCGTTTGTTTCGGGGGAGGCCGGCAGACTACGGACGACCGGCGCCGACGAGACCGTTCGACCAGATACCGGTGACCTGAACGTTCTCGCCTGTCTCTGGTGCCTGGACCATCTCCCCGTTGCCGATGTACATGGTGACGTGGCCGATGACGCCGCCTTCGTCGTAGAAGATCAGATCACCCGGTTCCATGTCGGCCAACGGCACGTGCGCGGTGTCGTCGTACTGCTCCGCCGCTGAGTGCGGCAGGCCGACCCCGGCCTGGCCCCAGGCCCACATGGTCAGACCCGAACAGTCGAAGCCCACCCCCGGTGTGGCCCCGCCCCACACGTAGGGGACGCCTTGCTGGCTCATCGCCGCGGCGACGGCCGCTGCCGCGCCGCTTCCGGCCGGCGGTGGATCGCTGCCGGCCGAGGTTCCCGATGACGATGGGCCTGCGGCCGCCGCGGCGGCTGCGGCGGCTTGTTGCTGGGCGAGGACCTTTTGACGGAAGGCGGCCGCTTGGGCCAGGGCCTCCGCCGCCTGCTTCTGGGCGACCAGCGTGGCGATCTGGCTCTTCACGTTCGACAGAGCATTCTGCTGGGTCGTCAGTTCGGCCTGCCCGTTCTGCTTGGCCGTGGCCGCCTGAGCCGCCGTTGCCTGTGCTTGGGACTCCGTGGTCTGCAGCTGGCTCTCTTGGGCCGTGAGAGTCCCTTCGGCCTGGTTGAGGCGGTCGATGGCGTTCGACACGTTGCCGCTGGCCACCTTCTGGTATTCGCCCATCACCGAAGCCTGCTCACCGCCGGACGTGAACAACTGCTCGAGACTGTTGTCCGACCCGCCCGACATGTAGTCATCGAGGGCCTGACTACGCAGGTTGGCCCGAGCCGACGCCACCCGAGCCTTCGTCTGGTCGATCTGGCTCTTTGTCTGCGTCAGCTGCTGGTTCAGCTGCCCGACCTTGATGACGTCCTCGTTGTACTGCTCGCTCAACGTGGCGACCTGCTCGCCGTCGGCCTGGATCTGGTTCGCCAGTTGGGTGGCCTCGGCCTGGGCGCTCGAGAGGGAGTCCGCCGATGCGTTCTGGGAGGCCGGGAGGACCGCTCCGGCGACCAGGGTGATGGTGGAACAACTGAGCAGCACGACCGCCGCGGGACGAAACATCCCCCGCCGAAGTCGCACCGTCGGGGGGGGCCCGGGGCGAGTCACAACGGAATCAATGCTTAGCAAGGGCACCTGCCCATAGCAAGGACTCGCCGAGCCCCGACGCTCTGACCAGGGATTTTATTCATTGGCCGCTGCCCGGTGGTCTTTTTGGGGCTCGGCCGGCTCTCCCGGTAGCCACCGGGACCCGTTCCGCAGGGGGAGCTCCGTGCCTGGCGGGTAGCGTCGCATCGGTGCACCCGATCGAGCGACTCCGCTACGTGGCCCGAGCCGGGTGGGGTGCGCCCGACGTGCTTGCCGCCGAAGCGGCCTGGGCGCTCGCCGATCTCGCTGTGCGAGAGGGCCCGGCCGTCCTCCCGGCCTGCCGGCGCCTCCTCGATCGGCATCCCGGCTGTGGTCCCATGTGGTGGGTGGCGGCCCGCATCCTCACCGCCGGCGACCCCGTGGCCGAAGGGGAGGCTTGTGCGGACGCCCTCGAGTGCGATCAGACCGATGAACTGCTCGACGAGGCGCTTCCCGCCGGGGCCCGTGTGGTGCGCCGTGGTGGAGTGAGCGATGTCGCCAGCGCCGACATCGTCGTGGTCGAGGTGGACGCCTTCGGGGTGGGCGGAATGGTGGTGGACGCCGATGTTCTCGGCTTGCTCGAGGCCGCTCGGGTCGTCGAGGTACCGGTGTGGGCCGAAGCGGGAGTAGGCCGGGTTCTGCCTCCCCGGCTCTGGGAGGCGCTCACCCGCAAGCTGGCGTCGGCGAACGACGCTCGTTCGGGCGTGGTCGCCGATCTGACCACGGTGCAACGCGTTGTGGGGCCGACGGGAGCGCAACCGCCCCGAGTGGCTCTGGCCGGCACCGATTGCCCCGAACCTCCGGAGCTGCTGGCGCGCTGGTAGCGCGCCCGATGCGCCGGTAGCGTCGACGCCCATGGGCGAGATGATCGAATTTCCGAGCAACGGTTCCTCCGATCAGGGCTACCTGGCCATGCCGAAAGCGGTCGCCGGTCCCGGCGTCGTCGTCATCCAGGAGTGGTGGGGTCTCGTGCCCCACATCAAAGACGTCTGCGACCGTTTCGCCGCCGCCGGCTTCGCCGCCCTGGCGCCCGATCTGTACAGGGGCAAACACGTTTCGGAACCCGATGAGGCGGGCAAGGAGATGATGGCTCTCCAGCTCGACCGGGCCGGACGCGACATGTCCGGCGCCGTGGACGAGCTGCGTCGTCGCTGCGACCATGACACCGTCGGTGTCGTTGGATTCTGCATGGGCGGTGGACTGGCCCTCGTACTGGCGACCCAACGGCCCGACGCCATCGCCGCCTGCGTGGCGTTCTACGGAGTGATTCCCTGGCCCGAGGCGCAACCCGACTATTCGAAGATGCGGGCCCATGTGCTCGCCCACATTGCCGAGCGCGACGACTTCTTCGGCCCCGACGCCGCCGCCGCGCTCGAAGCGCAGCTGAAGGACCTTGGTCTCGACGTGGAATTCCATATCTACCCCGAGACCGATCACGCCTTCTTCAACGACACCCGGCCCGAGGTGCATGACGCGGCGGCGTCTGCTCTCGCGTGGCAACGCACGATCGACTTCCTCCACACGCACCTCGGGTGAGCCTCGCCGTTCAGGAGCCGGGAGGAGCCGTCGGGAGCTATATAGAGCTCGGCCTGGCTCTCGGTCGACACGTCGAAGGCCTCGTCGACGCCTACTACGGGCCGCCGGGGCCAGCCGCACGCGCCGCTGCGGCGCCACCGCCGGCGCCGGCAAAGCTGGTGGCCGAGGCGCGCGCTCTGCTGGCGTCTCTCGACTCTGGCGCTGCCCTCGACGACGGGCCGGCCAGCACGAACGACAGCGACCTCGTGATCGCCGCCCGGCGCCGGTGGCTGCGGGCCCAGGTCGTCGGTCTGCTCACCACGGCCCGACGACTTGCCGGCGAGCCTGTCGGCTACGTCGAGGAGGTGGAGGCCTGTTACGGCGTACGCCCGGCACCGGTCCCCGAAGAGGAGCTGGCGGCGGCACATCATCGTTTGTCCGAGGCCCTGCCCGGGAGCGGCCCATTGGGAGACCGTTTGATCGCCTGGCGTGAGGCGCACGTGGTGTCCCCCGACCATTTACCCGATGTCATCGCCTCCCTGGCCGAGGAGATGCGCGAGAAAACCGACCGGCTCTTCGGCCTTCCCGACGGCGAGCATGTCGATTTCGAGCTCGTGAGTGACAAGCCATGGTCCGGTTTCAACACCTACCTGGGGGATCTGCGGTCACGGGTGGCGATCAACACCGATCTGCCGGTGCTGTCGATATCTCTGGCCCACCTCGTGGCGCACGAGGCCTATCCCGGACACCACACCGAGCACTGTCGCAAAGAGGTCGGGCTCGTCCGGCGCCGACGATGGTTGGAGGAGAGCATCTTTCTCGTGGGCACCCCGCAATGTCTGATCGCCGAAGGCCTCGCCGATCTCGGCCTGGAAACAATCCTCGGCTCCCGGCCCGAGAGCGCCGTGGCCGCCCACCTACACCCCCTCGGCATCCGCTACGACGCCGACGTGATCGCGGCCGTCTCGGAGGCGGGGGAGGCCCTCGGGGCGGTGCGGGGCAATGCGGCATGGCGCCTCTACGTCGATGGCGCCGATCCCGACGTGGTTATCGACGAAGTGGCCCGTTGGGCGTTGTTGCCCCCGATGAGGGCGGCCAAGGCGGTGGAGTTCCTCCTCCACCCGACATGGCGTGCCTACATCTCGTGTTACGTGGAGGGCCTTCCGTTGTGTCGACGCTTCGTCGGCGGGGATCCCATCCGGTTCGCCCGTCTTCTCACCGAGCAACTGGTGCCCACCGATCTGGTGGCCGCCTAAGGGCCGACCGGTCCGATTCTGTGCCCTGGAGGCGTGAACGACCAGGCCAGTAACATCGGTGGAATGTCCGAACGCAGCCGTAACCTACCCCGCCGCTCATGCTTCTCCACACCGGGCTCGAACGAGCGCTTCCTGGAGAAGGCACCGTCGGTGCCCGCCGACATGTCGTTCCTCGACCTCGAGGACTCGGTGGCGCCGCTGGAAAAGGACGCCGCCCGGGCCAAGGTCGTCGAGGCCATCCGCAAACAGCCATGGGACGACCGGGTGTTGTGTGTGCGGATCAATGCCTGGGACACCGAGTGGACCTACGGCGACGTCATCGAAGTGGTGGGCAACGCCGGCGAGCGACTCGACGAGCTCATGCTGCCCAAGGTGCAGTCGGCGGCCGAGGTCGTGGCCCTCGACCTGCTACTGACCCAGGTGGAGAAGCGCAGCGGTCTGCCTGTGGGCCACATCGGGATCGAGGCCCAGATCGAGACCACCCGGGGCCTCATCAACGTCGACGAGATCTGTGCGGCCTCTCCACGACTGGAGACGATCATCTTCGGGCCGGCCGACTTCGCCGCCTCCATGGAGATGCCGGTGCTGACCGGGGGCGTCCAGATCCCCGAGTATCCCGGCGACCACTTCAACTACGTCTTCTCTCGCATCTTGATGGCGGGCCGGGCCAACGGACTGCAGGTCATCGACGGCCCGTATCTCAGGGTGAAGGACATGGAGGGCCTGCGCGACTTCTCTCAGCGCACCAGGGTCCTCGGCTACGACGGCAAGTGGGCACTCACCCCCGACCAGGTGACGGTGCTCAACGAGCTCTACTCACCCACCCAGGAGCAGTTCGACCGGGCGTGGGCCATCCTCGACGCCTACCAGCAGGCCACCGAGGGCGACCGCAAGGGTGCCGTGATGTTCGGTGACGAGATGATCGACGAGGCCAGTCGCAAGATGGCCACCAAGTTCGTGACACGCGGTACGCGCGCCGGCCGGACCCGCTCGAAAGGCTGACGGTCGCCGTCACAGGGGCGCCCCGTGCTCTCAGCCCGCCTGCTCGACCAGCCGGCGGGCCACCACCTTCAAGGCCAAGGTCTCATCCGCCCCTTCGAAGATCGACAACACACGGGCGTCGACGAAGTAGCGACTGACGGCGTACTCCTCCGCATACCCCATGCCGCCGTGGATCTGCACGGCCTCACGCGTCACCCACTCCGCCGCCCGGCACACGTAAGCCTTGAGCATCGAAGCCTCGAGGGTGCCTTCGCCCTCGGCCATGAGCCGGGCCACCTCATAGGAGAATTGGCGGGCGGACTGGATGAGGACGGTCATGCGGGCCAGCTTCGCCCGGGTCAGTTGATAGTCGAGGATGGGTCGTCCAAAGACCACCCTGCTCACGGCATAGTCGTACGCCGCCTCGTAGGCGGCCTGCATCACGCCCAGCGCCCGGGCCGCCGTCTGCAGACGACCGTTCTCGAAGCCCGCCATCTGGAGGTAGAAGCCGCGGCCCACACCGGCGTCCCCGCCGATGAGATTCTCGGCCGGGACGAACCAATTGTCGAAGGCGATCTCGTAGGAGTGCATCCCCCGGTATCCGAGAGTGTCGATCGGCCTGCCCTCCATGGCGCCCGGGGCATCTGAACGCCCGCCGGCCTTGGGGTCCTGCGTGAACGCGAATCCGTGCCCGTCACCCCGTGGTTTCTCCACGATGAAGAGGGACAAGCCGCGGTGGGCCTTCGACCTATCCGGATCGGTACGCGCCAGCAACATCACGACGTCGGCCCGGGCGGCAAACGTGCACCACGTCTTGGTGCCGTTGATGAGCCATCCGCCGGCGGTCGGCGTGGCCGAGGTGGCGATGTTGGCCACGTCCGACCCGAAGTCGGGTTCGGTGACGGCCACGGCGTTCATGATCTCGCCCGACGCCAGCTTCGGGAGCCACTGTTGCTTCTGCGCTTCCGTTCCGCCGGCGACGAGGGCCCGCGACAGGATCTCGGGCCTCGTGATCAGCGAGCCGCCGGCACCGAGCGACCCCCATGACAACTCCTCGGTCGCTACCACCATGCCCATGTAGTCACTTTCGCCACCGCTGGCGAAGCCCCCGTATTCGTCGGGGATCGACAGCCCGAATGCCCCCATGTCGGCCAGGCCGCTGATGACCTCTTCGGGGATGTCGCTGTTGCTGCGGTGAATGTGCTCGGCCCGGGGACGCAGCTGCTCCTCGGCGAACCGGTGGAATGTCTCTCGCACCAGAGCGAAGTCGGCGTCCAGATGTCGCTCGCCCTGGATTCCACAAAGTCCGGCCAGGAAAAGAGGATCGCGGTAATCGCCCACGAAGGACTCCGCCGGTTCCATCCACGCCCGGGAGGTGTCCCACGCCGCTTCCCGTCCGATCGTGCGAGCGGTCAGGTCGGCGAGCACGTCAGCCACGAAGGCACAGGCGATGCGGGCTTCGTCGCTGCCCTTTTTTCCGTATTCCAGGGTGGCCCGGGCTGTCCTGACCCCCGCTGCCGCATGGGCCAGGTCGTAGGCCAGGACCTGCTCGGTCTCGATGTCCCCGGTGCCGGCCAGGCGCCGCGCCGCGCCGGACACGACCGACGCGGCCAGCTCGACAGCGTCGTCGGCGCCACCGAGGTCGGCCGGAGTCAGATCGGTCACGGCTAGGGAGGTTACTGGTGGCGGGATCCGGCCTCGTGAACGCGACCGACGACGGTGACCAGCGGGGGCAGGACGATGGCATCGTCGCCCGGTGAGACCCCCGTCAGATCGCCGAGGTAGTCGGCCACCGGTCCCGGTCCGACCCCGGCGGGCGCTTCCGCCCAAGCGTCGATGATGTCGAGGCCGGCGCCGAGGACGAGCGCCGGGAGCAGCGCCCCGATGTCGGGATGACGGGCGTCGGGCATGGACAAGGGCCGGCCATCGAGGCGACCGGCCGACGTGATCGGTTCCTGGGCCACCACCCACCCGCCGGGCCGCACGGCCTGTTTCATCCGGGCCAGGACGACGGCCGGCTCGACGACATGCATGAGCAGGAACCGACAGAATGCCAGGTCGACCGGCTCGGGCAGCAGAAGGTCTTCACCCGCCTGGGTGATGGCCAGGACCTGGCTGAAGGCCGCCGCCGCCGAAGCGGCCTCGTCGCGTGCGGCCGGGTCGCTGTCGACGGCGTAGACACGTCCGTCGCGGCCCACGATCTCGGCCAGAGCCACCGAGACGTCGCCTCCGCCGGCGCCGACGTCGACGCATCGCCACCCCGGGCCGATCCCCAGGCGCTCGAGGGCGGTGGCGAGGGGGCGGCGGTAGACGTCGTCACGCAGGGCGTTGGGCACTGGTGGCAGACGCTATCGCCCCCACAGCGGCTGTAGCCTCGCCCAGGTGAAGGTGACGATGCTGCTGTGCGACGGGGCTCAGGTTGCCGACGGAAAGCTCTATGTGCTCGGCGGTGGATGGTCGCTCACCGGGCCCGATCCCATGCCGTCGGCCATCGCCATGAAGATCGACGTCGGTTGGCACGAAGCGGAACAGGCCCATCATTGGGAGCTGTACCTCGAGGACGCAGACGGGCGACCCGTCCTCGTGGACACCCCCGAAGGCACCCATCCCATCGAGGTCCGCGGCGAGTTCAATGTGGCCCGCCCCGAGACCGTGCCCGAAGGGACCCCGATCGACGTGGCCCTGGCCGTCAACCTCGGTCCGCTCCCTCTGGAGACGGGCAACCGCTACACCTGGCGCCTCACGATCGACGGGGACACCAACGAGGACTGGGCTCTCGGCTTCACCACCCGGCCGCGGCCCGAAGAATGACGCCGAGATCACCGTGACCACCTACGAGCGGCCGTTCGGCCGGTCTTTCGAAGACTTCGAGATCGGCGACGTCTACCGGCACTGGCCCGGGAAGACCGTCACCGAGTACGACGACCACCTCTTCTGCCTTCTGACGATGAACCATCACCCTCTGCACATCAACGAGTGGTTCGCCGAGAACGAAACCGTCCACCACAAGAACGTGGTCGTCGGCAACCTGGTGTACTCCCTGGTCCTCGGTATGAGTGTCCCCGACGTGAGCGGCTCGTGCATCGCCAACCTGGAAGTCGAGTCCCTCGTCCACCGGTACCCCACCTTCCACGGGGACACCATCTACGCCGAGACCCGCGTGCTCGACAAGGTGATGTCGTCGTCCAAGCCTGACCGGGGCATCGTCACCGTCGAATCGAAGGGCTTCAACCAGCGCGGCGAGGAAGTCTGCTTCTTCCGCCGCAAGCTCATGGTGTGGACCGGTGACGCCGCGCCACCGCGGCGACGTCCCTACGGGGACGACGTCTGGAATTGAGCGGCGCCCGAGCGGCGGACCCGGTGGCCCCGTCGGGCGTGCGACGGGCCGCCCTGCGCCGAGCCGTGCTGGCCTTCGGCCGGTCGGGTCTGCGCACTCTGCCCTGGCGCGAAACCCGTGACCCGTGGGCGATCCTGGTGAGCGAGGTGATGCTTCAGCAGACGTCGCCGGCCCGCGTCCTCGAGCCCTACCGCCGGTTCCTGCGAAGCTTCCCGACGGTTCGGGCCTGCGCCGCCGCTGGGCCCGGAGACGTCCTGCGGGCCTGGGCGGGCCTCGGATACAACCGCCGGGCCCGGAACCTCCATCGCGCCGCCACAGTCATGGTCGAGAGGCACGGCGGAGACGTCCCCGGCGATCTGGCGGCACTGTGCGCATTGCCCGGAGTCGGACCGTATACGGCGCGCGCCGTTCTGGTCTTCGCCTACGAGACCGACCATGCCGTGGTGGACGTGAACGTGGCCCGGGTCATCGCCCGAGCCGTGGTGGGCGGCGCCGTCTCCGCGGCGCGGGTGCAGGAGGTGGCCGACGGTTTGGTGCCACGGGGACGGGGCTGGCTGTGGAACCAGTCGCTGATGGAGATCGGCGCCGTTGTGTGCGGGGCGCGCTCTCCGGCATGTGACCGTTGTCGTTTGGCGCCACGCTGCGCGTGGGCGGCGGCGGGGCGACCGCAACCCGATCCGGGGGCGCCCCGAACCCGGCAGAGTGCGTTCGTGGGATCCGACCGTCAGGGCCGGGGTCGGCTCGTGTCGGCCTTGCGAGGTGGACCAGTACCTCCTCGACGACTGGCTGCCGCGTGCGGGTGGCCGGACGACGTCCTACGGGCCCGGAGGGTGGCGGACTCCCTCGTGTCCGAGGGTCTGGCTCTCCGGGGCCGCGGCGGCGTCGTGACTCTCCCCTGACACCGCTACACCGAACCGATGAAACGCAAGACGTGCTCGTTGACGGCGTTGGGTTGCTCGACCTGGAGGAAGTGACCCGCCTGGGCGACGGTGACCTGTTCCGAGCCGGGGGACAGATACGGCAGGACGTCGCCTATGCCGTCGATGGCCAGGCACCCGTCGTCGGCGCCGTGCAGGTACAGAGTCGGCTGGGGTGGCATACCTCCGGCGGCCACCTGGGCAGCGGCATAGGCGGGGTCGTACAGGGTCGGGTCGAACATGGCCCGGTAGTAGCCGATGGCCGCCACCAGGTTGTCCGGGTTGCCGATGGCCTCCTTCACCCGAGCGACATCCCAGCTGCCGTCATACCCGGGGGACCAGTCCGACCACAGTCCGTCGATGAAGGCGTGGTCGTCGAGGGAGACGGCCGTTTCGGCCAGAGGGGTCTGGAACACGAATATGTAGAAGCTCCGCTTGAGCTGCGCGTAGGTGAAGAAGGACGTCGCCATGGCCCCTAGCGGGGGCACGGCCATTGTGACCACCCGGCTCCAGCGGCCCGGCTCGTGCACCGCCGCACCGGTGGCGGCGGCCGCACCCCAGTCGTGTCCGATGAGCACCGCCCTCTCATTACCGCCCAGCACGTCGTGCAACGCACAGGCGTCGGTGGCGAGCGCCCCTGTCTGGTAGCGACCGTCGGCGGGGATCTGGGTGGGCGCATAGCCGCGCATCCACGGGGCCACCGCATGAAACCCGGCATCGCCCAGCGCCGGCAGCAGATACCGCCAGGTATGGGCCGAGTCCGGGAAGCCGTGCAGACAGAGGGCGAGTGGCCCGTTGTCAGGTCCGGCTTCGAGGTACGAGAACTCCACGGCATTGGCTTTCACCATTCGTTCCTGCATGGAGGCAGAGTAGTGTCGGAGGGGTAAGGACCTCCCCGGTCCAGAGCCCGAGCGGGCGCCGTCGTCGGAGGCGACGGCAGCAGGACGAGGGGAGGGTGAGACCGGAGGGAGGCGTACGCTGAAAGTCACGTTCTTCGGCGTACGTGGTTCGTGCCCGTGTTCGGGGGCGGAATACGTCCGCTACGGGGGCAACACGTCCTGCGTGGCCGTCACCGTGGGAGACGAGCCACCCATCGTTCTCGATCTCGGCACCGGCTTGCGGCCCCTCGGGCGCGAGCTCGAGAGTCGCCACGGCTCCGAGACACCGATCGAGATGACAGCACTGCTCACCCACCTGCACTGGGACCACATCATCGGCCTTCCCTTTTGTACCCCGCTGCTCAAGGCCGGCACCCGGATGGACGTCTACGGACCGCCCCAGGTCGGCGGCACGCTCCACGATGTGATCGATCGCGTGGTGATCCCACCTTTCTTTCCCGTACAGGTGAAGGAGCTTCATGGATCCATCGACTTCCACGAAGTCGATGAGGATGTCTTAGCCATCGGGTCAGCCAAGGTCGTGGTGCGTCGGGTTCCCCACGTGGGCACGACCCTCGGGTACCGAATCGAGGCCGACGGAGCCAGCGTGGCCTACGTGAGCGACCACCAGACCCCGGACGACCGCCAGACGGTGGCACCGAGCGTGCTCGAGCTGTGCGACGGTGCTGATCTGCTCATTCACGACGCGCAGTACACCGACGAGGAGTTCCTCACCAAGTCCACCTGGGGCCACTCGACAGTCGGGTACGCCGTCCACGTCGCCGCCGAGGCGGGCGTCCGTCGCCTGTCGCTTTATCATCACGATCCCGATCACACCGACGAGATCCTCGATCGCATAGCCGACTCGGCGGCCAAGGCTCCCGGAGCTGATCAGCTCGAGACCGTGTCGGCCGCCGCTGAAGGCTCGACCGTCGATCTTGGTCACAACTGACCGACGTGGACGCCGCCAGCGCCTTCGACACCGGGCGCTTCCGAGAGGTCATGGGCCATTTCGCCACCGGAGTGACCATCATCACGGCCATGGAGGACGATGGCCCCGTCGGATTCACCTGTCAGACCTTCGTCTCGCTGTCGTTGGAGCCACCGCTCGTCGCTCTGGCCCCGGGAAAGAACTCCACCAGCTGGCCCCGCATCGCCCGGGCGGGAGCGTTCTGCGTCAACGTCCTGGCCGAAGACCAGGAGGCTCTGTGCCGCGACTTTGCCGTCTCCGGTGGAGACAAGTTCGCCGGCGTGGGTTGGCGGATCGGCGGCAATGGCGCCCCCCAGCTCGACGGGGTCCTCGCCTGGTTGGAATGCGCCTTGGTGGCCACCCACGACGCCGGAGACCACGAACTGGTCATCGGCAGTGTGCACGACATGGGGGTGACCCGGGGCCGTCCTCTCGTGTACTACCGGGGAGGCTTCGGGCGATTCGAGCCCTGAGGCCAAAGGCCGCGCTGTAGCCTGAAGCGCCGTGCCCGAGATCAAGCCCTCCAAGGTGATCAGTGACGTCGTCGTCGTGGAGCCCGACTCCCATGGCGATGAACGCGGGCGCTTCGTCGAGACGTACCGACGGTCATGGTTCGAATTCGGCCGCGAGATGATCCAGGGGAACCGGACCGAGAAGCAGGCCGGCGCCGTGGTCGGTCTGCATTACCACCTCCACCAGGCGGACTACTGGTACGTCTTGCGAGGCCGGGCCCGGGTCGTTCTGCACGATCTGCGCGCCGGCTCACCCACCGACGGCGCCACCTTGGAAATCGATCTCGACGGCGAGACCGACCGAGGGGTGTTTATTCCCCCCGGCGTGGCCCACGGCTTTGCCTCCCACACCGATCTACTGATGTGGTACCTGGTGGATGGCTACTACAACCCAGCCGACGAGCTCGGTGTGGTTTGGAACGACCCTGACGTCGGCGCCGACTGGGGAGTGACCGATCCCGTCCTGTCGACCCGGGACCAGGCGAACCCCCGTCGGGTCGACATCGAGGCTGCGCTGCGGCCACGTTACGGCCTTCGGACCTGAGCCAGCGAGGTGACGGTGGAACGATCATCGGCACGGATAGCACCCCGGCTGGACTCGGGTGCCGGGAACCGGCACGCTGACGCTATGGACGAGTCGCGCCAGTGGGTCGAGTTCGGACGATGGCTGGTTGAGCAACGCGAGGAACGGGGCCTGCGCCGACGGGACGCAGCGCGCCGGGCGAAGATCTCCGAGGCCCTGTGGCGGGATCTCGAGACGGGTCGCAAGGAGGCGATCGGCGGCATCAGGCTGCTTCCGAACCCCAGCCAGGATGTATTGGAGCGGGTAGCCGGTGCCCTCGAGCTGCCGGTCGAGGACGTCCTCGCCCGGGTGGGGAGGGCCACCTCGGCGCGACGGAGCCTGGCGCGCTCCGATGCCCCCAAGACCGACGACGACGGCTCGCTGCTGTCCATCAAGCTGAGGCGACTCTCGGAGCGCGACAGAATCCTGCTCGAGCGCCTGGTCGACGCCATGCTCGAGCACGAGGATCGGTAACAGGCGGTCCGTGCGTTTCGGCATCTTCTACGAGCACCAGTTGCCGCGTCCATGGGGTCCAGACGACGAACGCATCCTGCTCAAGAACGCCCTCGATCAGGTCGAGTTGGCCGACTCCCTCGGCTTCGACTGCGTCTGGGCCGTGGAGCACCACTTCCTCGAGGAGTACTCCCACTCGTCGGCGCCCGAGGTGTTCCTGGCCGCCGCCAGCCAGCGGACCAGCCGCATCCGACTCGGCCACGGGATCGTCCAGCTGCCCGTCGGCTTCAATCATCCGGCCCGGATCGCCGAGCGGATCGCCACGCTCGACCTGGTGTCCGACGGACGGGTGGAGTTCGGTACGGGGGAATCGAGCTCCGAGGCTGAGCTCGGCGGCTTCGGTGTCGACCGGGCCACCAAACGGGCCCAGTGGCACGAAGCGCTCGACGTCGTGACCCGCCTGCTCGTCGAAGAACCCTTCGCCGGCTACGACGGCGATTTTGTCCACATGCCGCCGCGCAACCTGGTGCCCAAGTCTTGTCAGCGGCCCCACCCTCCGTTGTGGGTCGCATGCAGCCGCCGGGAGTCGATCCACCTGGCCGCCACCAAGGGCATCGGTGCCCTGACGTTCTCGTTCATCGAGGCGGCCGAGGCCAAGGCGTGGGTGGACGACTACTACGACACCATCGCCTCGGCGGAATGCGTCCCTGCCGGCTTCGCCGTGAATGCCAATCTCGCCTGCGTGCTGCCTCTGATGTGCCACGCGGATGAGGCCACCGCCATCGACCGGGGCATCGACGGGAGCCACTTCTTCGGGTACTCCCTGGCCCACTACTACGTCTTCGGCATGCACAAACCGGGCGTGACGAACGTCTGGGAGGAATTCGAGCAGAACCGCGAGCGATTCGGTTTCAGCCGGGACATCGCCGCCCGCACCGGCCAGCCCCTCGGCGCCCAGCTCATGGAGCAGGGTCTCGGTTCTCTGCGGGGGGCGGTGGGTACCCCCGATCAGATCCGGGCACTGGTGAGGGCGTATGAAGACGCCGGGGTCGACCAATTGATCTTCGTGAGCCAGGCGGGAAGGAACCGCCACGAGGACGTCTGCGAGTCGCTCGAGCTCTTCGCCCGTGAAGTGATGCCCGAATTCAAGGACCGGGTGGAGGCCGGTGACGCGGCCAAGGCCACTCGACTGGCCCCCTCCGTCGAGGCCGCTCTGGCCCGACGCGAGCCTGTGCGATCGGTGTCGGCCGGTTATTGCTTCCCGGCCGCCCCGGCTTTCTGACCAGGACCGCAGCCCTCGGACAGCGGTGATGCAAGCCGCGATACCCATGGGGCGCCGCTTTGGCTTGAATGGTGGGCATGGACGCTGTTTTCCTGGTCGGCGCGATCGCCGTGGTGGGCGCCGTCATAGCCCGGGTGACCTGGCGGCGTCCCGCCGACGAGAGGCACTCGATCCAGAGTCACCAGCAGACCCTGGAAACGTTGAAATCGATGGCCGACCGTCGTCCGGCCGCCCGCGACAGGGCCGTGGGGCCACGCTCGGATTCGGGTTCCGGAGGTTCGCTGCGGCCCACCCGGGATCGACCCGGACCCCTTCATGGCCGGCCCGCACCTTCCGGACCAGGGCGTTCGAGCCCAGCGCGTTCGAGCCCGGCGGATTCCGGCTCGGTGAGAGCGCCGGCCACACCGACGTCGAGTAGCAACGGGCACGAAGAATTGGTCTTCGTCGACGACGCCACGAGACCATCGGCGCCCCGGGCCGACGAACCCGTCCGAGGCTCCGTGCTCGCGTTGTCGAGGGACCTGCCCCGGTCCGGTCGAGGACATCGACGGGGCCTGGCCCCTCGGGGTCGCTCCCGCAGGCGGATCGTCCCGGTGGCAGCCGCAGTCGTCGTCCTCGGCGCCGTCGTGGGCCTGGCTGTGGCATTCGCCCCGTCGCACCCCGCCAAGACGGCGCAACATGGAACGACGAAACGGCCGAAGACGTCGACCCACAGCACCCATCCCCAGACCACGGTCACGACGCCGCCCGAGGTGCAACCGACGTCGGCCACCTCCAGCACCGCCGCCTATGGCGCCCCGTCGACCGGTTACACGATCGCCCTACGAGCCACCGGGCTGTGCTGGGTGGAAGCGACCGAGGTGTCGACGGGCATCGTCGTATGGACGGGCACCCTGGACTCGGGTCAGACCCGGTCCATCCCCGGCACCGGGAATCTTTTGGTACGTCTCGGGGCGGCGAACGATGTGACTGTCAGCCTGAACGGCGAACAGGTCCTCCTGCCGACGGGCTTCAAATCACCGTTCAACCTGAGCTTCCAATCGACCTGAACCTAATGGCGTCGGCCTGAGTCCGGACAGTCGAGGCTCGGATCTGTGTTCACCGGGCCAGGTCGACGGCGTCGAGGACGAAGGCCAGCACGAAAGCCTCCTCGCGCCAGGCGTCGTAACGACCGGACGGTCCGGCATGGCCGGCGCTCAGCTCGATCTTGAGCAGGACACGGTTGGACGGATCGGCCGCCCGCAGCTTCTGCACCCACTTGGTCGGCTCCCAGAAGCCCACTCGGGGATCCTCCAGTCCGGCGGTCACGAGCATCGCCGGGTAGGCGACGGGGGCCACGTTGTCGTAGGGGCTGTACGACTTCATGACCCGGTACACCTCGGGATCGGCGCCCGGGTTTCCCCATTCGTCCCACTCGATGACGGTCAGGGGGAGCGTGTCGTCGAGGATCGTGGTCAGACAATCGACGAAGGGCACCTCGGCCACCATGGCCCCGAAGCCGTCGGACGCAAGGTTGGCGGTGGCGCCGATGAGGAGCCCACCGGCGGAGGCTCCTCGGGCCACCATGCGCCTCGGACTTGTCCAGCCGATGTCGACCAGATGACGTGCACACGCCACGAAGTCGGTGAACGTGTTCGGCTTGGCCAGGAGCTTCCCTCCTTCGTACCATCTCCGCCCGAGCTCGCCACCACCTCGGACGTGGGCGATGGCGAAGATAAAGCCTCGCTCGAGGAGGCTCAGGCGGAAGGGCGAGAAGATGGGGTCGATGCTGTGCTCGTAGGCGCCGTATCCGTAGAGGAGACAGGGCGCCGTGCCGTCGAGGGGGGTATCACGTCGATACACCACGGACAGCGGGACCCGGGTGCCGTCGGGGGCCGTCGCCCACAGACGTTCGGTGGCATAGGCGCCGGGATCGTACCCACCGAGGACGGGCTGTTGTTTGCGGAGCACGGCTCGGCCATCGTCCATGTCGAGTTCGTAGATCGACCGCGGGGTGACGAGCGACGAGTAGTCGTAGCGCAACGTGGTGCTGGCGAATTCTGGATTCGGTCCACCCCACGAGGCCGAAGGTGACTCGGCGATGGGCACGAACGTGCCCCCGGCCAGAGGTCGTTGCCAAGGTGGTTCGTCCTGTGGCAGAGCGATCACCCGGATACGCGGGTTGCCGTCGATCCTCTCGTAGCTGACGAGATGGTGGCGGAACACGTCGACGCCCTCGAGCCGGACGTCCGAGCGGTGGGGGATGATCTCGGACCAATGGCCCCGCCCGGGATCGGAAGCCGGGGTGGCCACGAGGCGGAAGTTCTCGGCATCGTCGTTGGTGAGCAGAAGGAACGTGTCTCCGTGGTGCTCGACCTGGTATTCGATCCCTTGGTGACGTGCCTCGACGATGCGTGGGGTCGCCTCGGGCCGGTCGGCGGCGATGGCATGCACCTCGCTCGTGATCTTGGAACTCAGCTCGAGGAGGATGAAGGCGCCGTCCTTGGTCCGCTCCACACCGAGGTGGAACCGCTCGTCAGGCTCCTCGTGCACGAGAGCGTCCCGGGCCGTGGGTGTACCCAGTCGATGGCGCCAGAGCTGGTACGTGCGGTTGGCGGCGTCGGGTCGTGTGTAGAAGAGGGTCTCGTTGTCGTTGGCCCAGGCCACGCCGTACGAGGTCCCCTCGATCTCGCCGGGCATATCGATCCCCGACTCCAAGTCGCGCACCCGAAGCGTGAACCGCTCGTCGCCGGTGGTGTCCACCCCGTATGCCAGACGGCCGTGTCCCGGGCTCACCGAGAGGTTGGCGACATCGAGGTAGGCCCCCTCGCCGGCCAGCGCGTTCTCGTCCAGGAGCACCTGCTCGTCCGGCCACGTCCCGAGGTCGGACCCCGCGTCCGTGGCCGACGTCCCCGGCGGCGTTTCGGCGTCGGGTCCCTTCCCGTGCACCGGGAGCCGGCAATGGATGGCGTAGTCGCAGCCTTCGACGGTGCGTGTGTAGTACCACCATGCGTCCTTGCGCACCGGGACCGACAGGTCGGTCTCGACGATGCGCGACCTGATCTCGTGGAAGAGGCGTTGGCGGAAGCCCGCCAGGTGAGCGGACGCCGCCGCCGTGTAGGCGTTCTCGGACCGGAGCAGGTCGAGGACCTCCGGATCGTCGCGGTCGCGCAGCCACAGCCAGTCGTCCACCCGGCGATCGCCGTGGGTCTCGAGGACCGACGGGCGACGGGGCGCTGACGGCGGCTCTTCGAGCGGTGCGGGCCCGGGCGGGTCCGGGGGCGCCTCTGGTGGCTGGACATCGCTCTGGGCCGGCTCAGGAGGCGCCTGAGGCACCCGGGAAGAGCCGTTGGCCGAGGCGCCGGGGAGGGAAGGGGCCATAGGAGAAGGGTCTCACAGCATTGGGGTGCCCGGGCGCTCCCCCCTGGTCCTCCCCGTTGTTACTATCTAGGTAGGAGAAATCCCCCGATCGACCGTGGGGGTGACCGCAGCAGCGCTCGCCCTCCCATGGTCAGAGGTAGCCCATGACCACCACAGATCTCGACCTCGGCCGGTACAAGCTCGGTTGGAGCGATGCCGAGGACTATGTCTTCAAGCCCAAGAAGGGCCTCTCGGTGGAGATCGTCCGCGAGATGTCGGCCATGAAGCACGAGCCGGAGTGGATGCTCAAGTTCCGGCTGAAGGCCCTGGATCGCTTCTTCTCCAAGCCGATGGCCCCGTGGTTCGCGGTCAACATGCCCGACCTCGATTTCGACAACATCTACTACTACATCAAGCCCACCGAGGGTCAGGTCAACTCCTGGGACGACCTTCCCGACTCCATCAAGGACACCTACGAGAAGCTCGGGATCCCCGAGGCGGAGCGCAAGTACCTCTCGGGCGTCACCGCCCAGTACGAGTCCGAGGTCGTCTTCCACCGCAACCGGGCCGACCTCGAGGCCCAGGGCGTGTTGTTCTGCGACATGGACACGGCCATCCGCGAGTACCCGGACATGGTGAGACGTTGGTTCGGGACGATCATCCCCCCCAACGACAACAAGTTCGCGGCGCTGAATTCGGCAGTGTGGTCAGGCGGGTCGTTCATCTACGTCCCTCCGGGCGTGCAGGTGGAGATGCCGTTGCAGGCATACTTCCGCATCAACGCCGAAAACATGGGCCAGTTCGAGCGCACCTTGATCATCGCCGACGAGGGATCCCAGGTGCACTACGTCGAGGGGTGTTCGGCTCCCGTCTACTCGACCGATTCTTTGCACTCCGCGGTGGTGGAACTGGTGGCCCTGCCGGGGTCGCGCATCACCTATACGACCATCCAGAACTGGTCCAACAACGTGTACAACCTCGTGACCAAGAGGGCCCGGGCCGAGGCCGAGGCGCGCGTGGAGTGGATCGACGGAAACATCGGATCACGCCTCACCATGAAGTATCCCTCCGTCTATCTCATGGGCCCCAAGGCGTCGGGCGAGGTTCTGTCGGTGGCCTATGCCGGGGCAGGTCAGCACCAGGACGCGGGGGCCAAGATGGTCCATGCCGCTCCGGAGACGACGTCGACCATCGTGTCGAAGTCGATCTCCAAGGACGGCGGCCTGTCGACGTACCGGGGCCTCGTTCATGTCAACGAAGGGGCCAAGCACGCCAAGAGCTTCGTGCGGTGCGATGCCCTGATCCTCGACGAGCAGTCGACGTCTGAGACAAAGCCCTACATGGAGGTCGAGGAGCGCGACGCCCAGATCGGCCATGAGGCCACCGTTTCCAAGGTGGGCGAGGACCAGCTCTTCTACCTGATGAGCCGGGGATTGTCGGAGAGCCAGGCCATGAGCATGATCGTGAACGGTTTCATCGAGCCGATCACCCGCACCTTGCCAATGGAGTACGCGGTCGAGTGGAGCCGCCTCATCGAACTGCAGATGGAGGGCTCCGTCGGCTGACGGACCCGATTGCGGCGTGGCCATGCCGGGGTGCCGGCGATCGACCCTGTGGCCTGGATAGAACAAGCTCACCGGCGCCCGCGCCGGGCGAGCATAGGGAGGATTCCGCCGTGCCCATGCGGGAGGAATGCAAACACTTTCAGAGCCGGAGCTACGCCACGGGCGAAGTGGTGCGCTTCTGTGAACTCGATCTGGCACCCGAGGCGCCATGGCGCTGCCCCGACGACTGCGCGTCCTACCAACGCCGGCTGGCCGACGTCGGCTGGGTCCACGGCAGCCTGGTGGAACCGGCCATCGAGGACGAACCCGGTCCCGGTGGCCCTGACGTCGTCCACCTGCTCGAAGAGGCCGAAGACATCATCGACGCCGTCGTGCCCGAGACCCTGGCCGACGTGAAACGAGACGAGACCAAGGCGTCGCGATCGGGTCGGCGATGGCCGTTTCGCCGTCGTTGAGCTCCGCTCAGCGTCCCCGGAACTCCGGTGGGCGTTTCGCCATGAAGGCGGCCATGGCCTCGACGAGGTCGTCGGACTGCAGGAACCCGGCGTTCCACGCAGCGACGTAGTCAAGACCCTCCGCCACTGACCGACCTTCGCCCGCAGTGAGGACCGCCTTTGTCCCCTCGACCGCCAGGGGCGAGTTGGAGGCGATCTCGGCGGCCATCGCCCTGGCGCCGGAGACGACGGCGTCGGCGTCGGCGAATACCTCGTTAACCAGTCCGATCTCCTTGGCCCGGGCGGCGGTGATGTCCTTGCCGGTGAAGGCGAGCTCAGCCACATGGCCCTTGCCGATGATGTGGGGGAGACGCTGCAGGCTTCCTAGATCGGCCACGATGGCCACCTTGGTCTCGCGCACCGAGAAGACGGCGTCGGCGCTGGCCAGGCGGATGTCGCACGCGCTGGCCAGATCGACTCCGCCCCCGATGCAGTACCCGTGGATGGCGGCGAGCACCGGTTTTGGACAGTCCGCCACCGATGAGATGGAATGCTGCAAACGCTTGACTCCGGCCCGGGCGGCCACCGCCCGCACCGCCATAGAGGGCGGACCGTCCCCGCTGGCCCGCTCCGTTCCCGTCCCCCGACCGTCACCGCCGGTGAGAAGGCCGGCCATCGCCTTGAGGTCAAGTCCCACGCTGAAGTGCGGACCCCGCGCCGCCACCACCACGGCACGGATATTCGCATCGGCGGACACCTCGGTCATGGCCACCGTGAGGTCGTCCCAGAAAGCCGGACCCATGGCATTGCGGGCTTCGGGTCGATCGAGCCACACGGTGGCGACATGACCGTCGAATTCGATACTGAGTACCTCGAGTTCGGGCATGGCTTCAGCCTACGACCTCGATCCTGCCGGCCAAAGGGCCGTGCCATGCCCGGTAACATGCGAGAGGGCACCACTTCCGTGGCCTGCGATGTCGCAGACTTCCCTTCGAACGAGGTATGACCCTGACCGCCTTCACCAACGATGCGTCCACCGCCCTGGCCGGCCCTCCCTGGCTGACCCGCCGGCGAGCCGGGGCCTGGGAGCGCTTCGCCGCCGCTTCGTTGCCGCAGGAAGCGGAGGAGGTCTGGCGTTACAGCGGGATCGACCGGTTCGACCTCGACCCCTTTGTTCCGGTGCAACCGGACCACGCGGTAGCAGCCCCAGGTCCCGACGTGGGACGGACCCTGGCCCAGCCATTTGGACGGCGCGCCGCTCTGGTCGTGACCTACAACGGTGCCATCGTTGAGGTGGACAGGGCACCGATGGTTCCCGATGACCAGCTGTCGGTCGGCTCCGTCCTGGCCGAGGCCGAGGTGCCACCCGGGTTGGGCGAGCTCGCCCCGGCACGAGACGCATTCGGAGAGCTGCACGATGCCTTTATGGCCGACGTGGTCCACATCGTCGTCCCCAAGAAGGTTGTCCTCCCCGACCCGGTCGTCATCGTGCACCTCATCGACCGGGTACCCACCTCCGATTCGCCGTCGGTATTTCCCCGGGTCCTGGTGCACGTGGGCACCTCGGCCGAAGCCGGAGTCATCGAACTGATCGCCAGCGTGGGTACGCAGGACTCCGAAGGTTCGGTGTCGCCTGCGCTCGTCATCCCGGTCACCGAACTCGAAGTGGAGGATGACGCCCATCTGGCCTACGCCAATTTGCAGGTGCTCGATCAGGCGTGTACGGAGTTGGCGGTGCAGGCCAGCCGCGTGGGGCGCAACGCCACCTTACGGTCGTTCACCGTCAGCCTCGGCGGTGCTTACGCGCGAGTGCGCACGGACTCGGACCTCGTCGGCCAGGGGGGTCACACCTCGTTGCTGGCCGCTTACCTGGGCACAGACAAGCAGGTGCACGATTTTCGAACACTGCAGGATCACCACGCCCCCCGGACCGAGAGCGAGCTGTTGTTCAAGGGTGCGGTGGCCGACGAGTCGCGATCGGTGTACAGCGGCCTCATCCACATCCGCCACGGTGCCCAGGGTGCCCATGCATTCCAGACGAACCACAACCTCGTGCTGTCCGAGGGTGCACACGCCGACTCGGTTCCGAACCTCGACATCGAGGAGAATGACGTGCGCTGCAGTCACGCCTCGACCGTGGGACCCATCGACGAGGATCAGCGCTATTACCTGGAGTCCCGGGGCATCAGTCCGGCTGTGGCCGAGCGGCTCATCGTGCTCGGCTTCTTTTCCGACCTCGCCAGCCGCGCCCCCTTTGCCGGTGTCGGGCCATGGGTCGACGACGCCGTCAGCCGCCGCCTGTCGGGGCGCCTGCCGTCTGACCGCCATCCGTCGGACGGCCTGCCGCCGGGCGAGCCGCCGGCGAACGACGTGACGGCGTGAGCGCGAGGCGGAGGCGATGACTGAGGTCGTGCGAGTCTGTGGGCGACACGAGATCGATTCGGGGACAGCACGGCGATTCGATATCGGTACGTACCGGATCGCCTTGGTGCGCATTGAAGACGATGTCTATGCCATCGACGACACGTGCAGCCACGAAGATTACTCATTGTCCGAGGGTGAGGTCCTAGCCGAGGAATGTGAGATCGAATGCTGGAAGCACGGCTCCACATTCGATTTACGGACGGGCCAGCCGCAGACGCTCCCGGCCACAAAGGCGGTGCCGGTATACGTGGCGCGACTCGAGGGTGACGACGTGATGGTGGAGCTTCCGTGACGGCGAACGGTTCCGCTGGACACGAGCTCGTCGTGCAGGGTTTACGTGCCGGGGTGACGAGCCGCGAAGTACTCGCCGGCATCGATCTGGTGGTGCGTAGCGGTGAGGTTCACGCCGTTATGGGTCCGAACGGCTCCGGTAAGAGCACGCTGGCCCACGTCCTCATGGGAAGGCCGGGGTACCAGGTTCTCGGCGGCAGGGTCACTCTCGACGGAACCGATCTTCTGGCCCTACCGGCTTGGCGCCGGGCACGGCTAGGGCTGTTTCTGGCGCCGCAGTACCCGACGGAGATTCCCGGGGTCCGCCTGCAGGAGATGCTGGCCGAAGCATTGGCCGCAACAGGACAGCAGTCCGCCGCTGGACCTCATGACTCAGGTCGTAGGAGCGCGGGAACAGGGGCCGGCTCGGCCACCGACAGGGCGGCCGATGAGGCGGTGCGCGTAGGCCTGGAGACGAAATTGCTCGAAAGGTCCCTCAACGTGGACCTGTCCGGAGGCGAGCGCAAACGCAGCGAGACTTTGCAGCTGGCCGTTCTTCGGCCCCATATCGCCGTCCTGGATGAGCTCGACTCGGGTCTCGATGTCGATGGCCTACGGGACGTGGCGCGCCGTGTCCGAGAAGCGGTCGACGAGTGGGACCTCGGTGTTCTGGCCATCACGCACTACCGGCGTCTGCTCTCGGTCCTGCGACCCGACGTCGTGCATGTGCTCGTTGGAGGGCGCATCGTCGCCAGCGGTGGCCCGGAGATGGCCGAGGAGCTGGAGCGCACCGGGTACGCGCAGTACTCATCGCCCGACACAGTCATCGCCGACACCGTGCCGGTGCGCAGACCTGGGTTTACCGACCAGAACTGACGAGGCCCTTCGTCCACCGGAGGCGGGCGATACCATGTCCGGCACCGTCGGTCGACCGATGACGAAGGGGCCCAGCGTGCGTTTCTTCAGCTTTCACCTCATGCCGTACCCGGGCCTGCCGCCGGATTATGACGGCCCCGCCTGGATCACATGTCCGAACGAGCTGTACGACCCGGCTCTCGGCGGTGAGGTCTACAACCGCTACATCGACGAGCTGCTGTACGCCGAGGAGGTCGGGTTCGACGGCGTCTGCGTCAACGAGCATCACCAGAACGCCTACGGCATCATGCCGTCGCCTAACCTGATCGCCTCGATCCTGGCCCGACAGACGAAGAGGGTCCGCATCGCCGTTGTGGGCAATGCCCTGCCTCTCTACGATCCGCCCACACGTGTCGCCGAGGAATTCGCCATGATCGACTGCATCAGCGGCGGGCGTCTCATCGCCGGCATGGTCGTCGGTGGTGGGCCCGAGTACTACTCGTTCTCCTTGAATCCCGCACAAGCCCGGGAACGATTCGCCGAGGCGCACGATCTGATCATCAGGGCATGGACCGAACCGGGCCCGTTCGAGCACATCGGCAAGCACTACAAGCTCCGCTACGTGAACACCTGGCCCCGACCAGTCCAGCAGCCACATCCTGAGATCTGGATTCCCGGAGTGGGGTCGCTCGAGACCTTGGAGTTCGTGGCCAAACACCACTACGCGTACATGGGTATCCCGTACTTCCACATCAGTGTGTTCGAACGGATGTTCTCTCTGATGCGAGATGCATGTCGAGCCGAAGGTTACGAGGCAGATCCCTTGCAGCTGGGTTGGCTGGTGCCGATTTTCGTCGCCGATACCGATGCCGAGGCCAGGAGTCGCTACGAGGACCATTTCTGGTATTTCGTGAAGAGACTGTTGCCAGGCATCAATATCTCCCCGCCGGGCTACACGACGGTCAGATCGGTCGAGAACATGCTCAAAGGGGCAGGGACGTTCGCCCTCAACCTGAAGTCGTGGCAGGAGGTTGTGGACGGCCAGTACGCCATCGTCGGATCACCGGACACCGTCGTAGAGCAGCTGACCGCCAATATCGAGCGACTAGGAGTCGGCAACCTCCTCGGCCTCTTCCAGCTCGGCACACTCCCGGCGGAAGACACCCACAGAAATCTGACGCTGTTCGCCACCGAGGTTATGCCCCGGCTGCGCCAGCGCTTCGGGGTCGCCGGCACTCCTGCCACCGCAGCGGTACGTCCGTGACTGTCCTCGTCGACGCGACCCTGGAGACGGCGGTTGGAGAAGTCGAGCTCCGGCGGGGCGGCAGCGGGGGGCCGGTGCCGGTTGTCTACCTGCACTCGGGACAGGGGGAAGGTGCGGCGATGGCACTCCTCGAAGAGCTGGCAGAACGATGCCAGGTCGTGGCGCCGGTGTTCCCCGGTTTCGGTGCTTCGCAGGGTCTCGAGTTCATCGATGACATCGAAGACGCCAGCTTCCACCTGCTCGACGTGCTCGACCGTCTCGAGTTCGCCCAGGTCGACCTGCTGGGTCTGTCCCTGGGCGGATGGATGGCGGCCGAGCTGGCGACGCGATGGCCAGACCGGGTCCGACGTGCCGTGCTCGTCAACGCCGTCGGGCTGCACGTCGACGGCGAGCCCATCAAGGAGATCTTCGGACGCCCGCTCGACGAGCTGGCCGGCGATCTCTACGCCGATCCCGAACATCCCGTGGCGCAGATGATGCGGGCAATGGCCCAGGCGGATCTGAATCCGGGCGAGATCCCGTTCGACCTCATCAGGCCCGTGATCCAGGCCCTGGCGGCGACGGCCAAGCTCGGTTGGAATCCGTACCTTCATAACCCCAAGCTCAGGGGACGCCTCGGCCGCTTCCGGGCCCCGGCTGTCGTGGTGCACGGGCGCCACGACGGAATCGTCCCCCGGGCCCATGCCGAGGCCTACGTTGCCGGAATTCCTGACGCACGAATCGTCGACCTCGACGGTGCGGCGCACATGGCCACTTTGGAGCGCCCGAGCGAGGTCGCCAGCCTGGTACTCCGCCACCTCCAAGGGTGAGCGCCGGCTCCCGCCGAGGCCGAACCCCGATCTGGACGCCGTTGAGGGCGCTGGTACCGTTCTCGCCATATGGCGCGCCGTGTCGAACCGGATGGCAGCGCGGCTCGACGAGGCCGACACGCCGCTCCTCGTGCCAGGCGAGGCCTGGACACGCCGCCGCGAGGTGCCGGTGCGCCGCCGAGGCCGGTGACGCCCAGGCGAAGGCGCCGCCACCGCCGAACCGGAGAGCGGATTCTGAGGGTCGCCGTCGTCCTCGTGGCCCTGACCCTCGTCGGTACCAGCAGCGTGTACGGGTACCTGCGATTCCGCTTGAATGAGATCCCGAAGATCAACTGCAAGAATTGTACGGCCGTGGCCGACGGCACTCCCTACAACGTGCTCATCGTGGGGTCGGACTCACGGGTCGGTAACACCGGTGGGGCGGCACAGGCTTTCGGCAGTGCGTCCCTCGTCGGGGGCCAACGCAGCGATACCATAAAGATCCTCCACGTCGATCCCACAACGGGCACCGCCCGGCTTCTGTCCATCCCGCGTGACACCTACGTGCAGATGTCCGGTATGCCGGCGGGCTCCGGACTGGCCACCGACAACAAGATCAATGCCGCCTTCAACTATGGGCCTGATCCCCTCATCCACACCATCGAGGACACCTTCGGTATCCCCATATCCCACTTCGTGATCATCGACTTCACCGGAGTAATCAACCTGGTGAACTCCGTGGGTGATATCAAGCTGAATTTCCCTTACCCCGTCAGGGACGACGACAATGGCAACAATAATGCCGGCCTCTATATCCCTCGGGCCGGCTGCCAGACACTCAACGGCAATGCGGCCCTGGCGCTGGCGCGGTCACGCTTCTACCAGTACGAGGTGAGGCCCGGATACTGGGTCGCCGACGCAAGTGGTGACCTCGGTCGTATCCAGCGACAGAACGTCATCATCGAAGCAGTCATCGACAAGGCGCGCTCGAGCTACAACCCTCTCACGCTGAACGCGTTCCTCGGGTCCGTGGTCCACGATGTCACCGTCGACCAGAACACATCCGGAACCGACCTGCTCAACTTGGCCCAGAAGTACCACGCTTTCTCCGGTTCCAGCCTTCAGACGGCGACGATCCCGACGACCGGCGCATACTCATCAGCCGGCGGAGACGTAGAGGTGGTCCAGGAGCCGGCCGCCGAGCAGACGATCGCCCAGTTCCTCGGCACACAGCCGAGCGACACGTTGACGGCACCGCTCGACGCATACGGAAGCCCTGTGACGATTCCGCCCACGACCACCGTGCCGGCGACGCCGTCAACATTCCCATCGGGCAGTGAGCCGTCCACTACGACGACAACGGCCGTGCCCGGGACCGGTTCCTTCAATCCCACGCCCTGCTGAGCTCCTCGCTATCCGGCGTTCTCGGCCGGCTCGTTCAGGTCTCCCGGTCCTGCCTGCGCCTGGGCCGAAACCTCGTCGAGGGTCTGGGCCAGGGTGTTCCACGACAAGGTGGCGCACTTGATCCGCACCGGGGACTTGACCACTCCCTGCAGAGCGGCCAACTCGCCCAGGGACTCAGGGTCCAGAGCGACAGGATCGTCGGCTTCGCCGTCACCCAGGCGGGCCTCGTGGATCGACATCATGGCCTTGAAGGTGCGGATGAGGTCCCTGACCTCGGGTAACGACTTGCCCTTCACGGCTCCCGACATGAGTGACGCTGAGGACTGGCTGATCGAACAGCCCTGTCCCGATATCCGGATGTCGCTGAGGGTGTTGTCGTCCACGACCGCGTAGACGACCACCTCGTCGCCGCACAGGGGATTGAAGCCTTCGGCTCGGTGGGCAGGTGGGCTCGGCAGCTCGCCCCGGTTTCGGGGGCTGCGGTAGTGATCGAGGATGATCTCGCGATAGAGGTCTTCCAGTCCGGGCATTGGCTCCTCGGGTATTGCTCGCCGATGGTGAACGGTCGTGGGTATTCGATGAACGGAGGTGGTCGCTACCCGAAGAGGGTACCGGCCTCCGTCAGCGCGTCGGCCAGGGTATCGACATCCGATTCGTCGTTGTACAGGTAGAGCGACGCCCTTGCCGTGGCCGTGACGCCCAGACGGCGCATGAGCGGCTTGGCGCAGTGGTGCCCGGCCCGGACGCAGACCCCCATCTGGTCGAGAACCTGGGCCAGGTCGTGGGGATGGATATCGCGGTAGGCGAGTGAGAGGACACCGCCACGTTCGTCGGTGGTGGGTGGTCCGAACACGCGCAGGTCGTCACCGAAGCGCTCGGTAAGGGTACCGAGCGCATAGGCGGTCAACGCCACCTCGTGCTTGTGAAGGGCCTCCATGCCCACGGCGTCGAGGTAGGAAATGGCCGTTCCGAATCCCACGGCCTCGGCAATGGGGGGCGTCCCCGCCTCGAACTTCCACGGCAGTTCATTGGCCGTGAACCCGTCGCGGCGCACGTCGGCGATCATTCCGCCGCCGCCGAGGAAGGGGGGCATGGCGTCCAACAGATCCTGCCTGGCCCACAGGACCCCGATCCCTGTCGGCCCGAGCATCTTGTGGGCACTGAAGACCAAGAAGTCGCAGCCGAGTGCCCTGACGTCGGTAGGAAGGTGGGGAACCGACTGGGCGCCATCCGCCAGCACCAGCGCCCCGGCGCGGTGGGCGGCCTCGGCGATGCGGGCAAAGGGGGGAATCGTCCCCAGGACGTTCGACATCGTGGTGCAGGCGACGAGCTTCACCCCGTCGAGCAGGCGATCGAGGTCCGTCAGGTCCAGCCGGTAGTCGTCGCCCATGGGGATCCAGCGGAGCTCGACGCCGCGCTCCTCAGCCAGCATCAACCATGGAACCAGGTTGGCGTGGTGCTCCATGTCGGTCAGCAGGACTGAGTCCCCGGGCGAGAGATTGGCGCGGCCCCACGTGGCGGCCACCAGGTTCACGGCCTCGGTGGCGTTCTTCGTGAAGATGACCTCTTGAGCGGGGTTCGGTGCTCCGATGAACCGGCCGACCGCGACCCGGGCCGCCTCATACCGGCGGTCTGCTTCCTCGGCGATGGCATAGACCCCGCGGTGGACGTTGGCGTGGGTCGTCTCGTAGTAGTCGTCCATGGAATCGAGCACGGTCCTCGGACGCTGGGCGGAGGAGGCCGAGTCCAGGTAGACGAGACGTTTCCCATGCACAGTTTGAGCAAGCAACGGGAAATCGCTCTTGCAGGATGCGACGTCCATGGTCACCTCCGCCATGATTCGTAGCCCTCGACCTCGAGGCGATCGGCCAGCTCGGGGCCGCCTGACTCCACCACCCGGCCGTCGACGAGAACGTGAACGGCGTCAGGGTGCAGGAGCTCAAGGATCTTGGTGTAGTGCGTCACCAGCAACACGCCCAGTTCCGGGCGCTCCTGCCTCACCTTCTGGACGCCGTCGGCCACGATCCGCAAGGCGTCGATATCGAGTCCGGAGTCGGTCTCGTCGAGCACGGCGAGCTCGGGATCGAGCAACGCCATCTGGAGGATCTCGTTCCGCTTCTTCTCTCCTCCCGAGAACCCCTCGTTCAGGTAACGCTCGCCGAAGACGGGATCCATGCCCAGGCGCTTCATCCACTCGAGCATCGACAGGCGAACCTCGAGCACGGACCGGTCCTCACCGGCGCGGGCGGAGACAGCCTGGCGCAGGAACTGGATCACCGAGACGCCGGCGATCTCCTCGGGATACTGGAAGGCCAGGAAGAGCCCGGCCTTCGCCCGCACGTCGGGAGCCCAGGCGGTGACGTCCTCGCCCCGGAAGCGGATGGCACCCGCCGTCACCCGGTAGGCGGGGTTCCCGAGCAGGGTGTTGGCCAGTGTGGACTTCCCCGACCCGTTGGGGCCCATCAGGGCATGGATCTCGCCTTCGGGCAGTGCGAGGTCCACGCCCCGCAGGATCTCGGTGTCCTCCACCGTCACATGCAGGCTCTCGACCTCGAGCAACGGCGTCATAGCCAGAGTCTATCGCCGGGGGGTGATTAGCACTACGGCCATAGTGAAAATTCCATCCCGGTGGCCCGGCGCGCCAATGGAGGTCCGGTAGCGTCCTGCCCCAATGAGCGATCCGTGGACGTACTCGGGCAAAGTCACCGTCCTCGACCAGGCGAGCGGGGTGGACACCCTCGTCGATGAGTCCACCTTCGCCATCAGCGGATTGGCCGGCGACATGGTCGTCGGCTCGGCCCAGGGCCTGTTCGTGCGGGATACCAGGATCCTGTCGCGGATGGAGCTCCGCGTGAACGGGGTCCGTCCCGAGGCCTTGTCGGCAGTGACCGACGACCCCTTCTCGGCCACATTCGTGTCGCGGTGCCGGCCCCGTCCGGGGCTGGCCGACTCCACCTTGATGGTGTTCCGGGCCCGCTATGTCGGTCAGGGCATGCGTGAGGACCTTGTCATCCGCAACTTCGGCGACGAGCCCACGTTTTGCGCCGTCGAGATGTTCGTCGACTCGGACTTCGCCGACCTCTTCGCCGTGAAGGAAGGACGGGCGGGCGATCCCGACGGTGAGATTACGCGCGAGAAGCACGCCACCGGCATCTCACTGTCATACCGACGGGGAACGGTGAACCGAGGTATGACGCTCGAATTTTCACCCACTCCGTCGGCGGTGGCCGAAGACATGGTCAACTTCGAGATCATCGTGCCCGCCCACGGTGAGTGGCGGGCGTGCACCGAGGTCCGCCCGGTCATCGAGGGGAAGAGCATCGACCCGCGCTATCTGTGCGGGCAGCCGGTCGACAGGGCCGCTCCGGCCGAGCGCCTGGCCCGATGGCGCCGCCTGGTCCCCCAGGTGGAGACCGATCACGAGGGCCTCGGCCAGGTCCTCACCCGCAGCTCCGAGGACCTGGGGGCCCTGCGCATCTTCGATCCCGACTTTCCCGAGCGCGTCGTGGTGGCCGCCGGAGCTCCGTGGTTCATGACGGTCTTCGGCCGGGACTCGCTCATCACGTCCTGGATGGCTCTGGTCGTCGATCCGGACCTCGCCCTCGGTGTTCTGCAGACGCTGGCTCGATTCCAGGGCGAGGACATCGACCCCCGAAGCGACGAACAGCCGGGGAGAATTCTGCACGAGATGCGTTTCGGTGAGGCGCCCTCGCTCTCGCTCGGGGGTGGGAGCATTTACTACGGAACGGCTGACGCCACGCCCCTGTTCGTCATGCTGCTCGGCGAGCTGCGGCGCTGGGGTCTGGCGCGCGAAGCGGTGGAGGAGCTGCTCCCGAACGCCGAACGGGCACTCGAATGGATCGAGAGATTCGGTGACGTCGACGGCGACGGCTACGTCGAGTACCACCGGGCTACCGACCGCGGACTGGTGAACCAGGGATGGAAGGACTCTTGGGACGGCATCCGCTATTCCGATGGGACCGTCGCCACCGCTCCGATCGCTTTGTGCGAGGTCCAGGCGTACGTCTACAGCGCTTATCTGGCCCGGGCCCACTTTGCCCAAGAGGCGGGCGACCAGGCCACATTCGACCGTTACCGGGCCAAAGCGACCCAGCTCAAGACGGACTTCAATCGTGACTTCTGGTTGGATGAGGCCGGCTGGTTCGCCGTGGGTCTCGATCACGACAAGAGTCCCATCGACTCGCTCACTTCCAACATCGGTCACTGCCTGTGGACCGGCATCGTCGACGACGACAAGGCTCGAGTGATCGCCGACAAGCTGCTGGCGCCGGATATGTTCAGCGGTTGGGGTGTGCGTACCCTGGCCACCACCATGGGTGGATACAACCCGATCAGCTACCACTGCGGATCGGTGTGGCCCCACGACACGGCCATCGTGGCCGCTGGATTGTCGCGCTATGGCTATTACGACCATGCCGAACGTCTGATCAACGGCCTCATCGACGCGGCAGTCAAGCTCGGCGGGCGACTGCCCGAGCTCTTCAGCGGGTTGGACCGTCACGAGCTCTCCGCCCCGGTCGGCTACCCGACGTCGTGCTCGCCTCAGGCATGGTCGGCGGCTTCACCATTGTTGTGCCTGCGCACGATCCTTCGCCTGGACCCGTGGGTCCCCTACGGCCAGACATGGCTGGCGCCCCGGCTGCCCGAGGGCATGCACTACCTGAAGGTCCAAGGCATCCCGCTGGCCGGATCGCGGGTGACCGTCGAGGTCGAAGGCGACGATGTCGAGGTGACCGGTCTCCCGCCGGAGATCGAGCTCGTCCGCGGTCCGAGACATCCGTCGACCGCTGTATGACCGTATCGGCGAGCGGCCTCAGTCGTTCGAGGGCGCTTGGAGGGCCTGGACCGGACCGACGGGCGCATGGCCCGTGAGTACCTGGCCCGATCCGAGAGGGACGACCTGGTCCACCGATTGGCTCTGGGGCACCGCGGACCCGCATGTCGGATCGAAGGGAACGGCCACCACGACCTGATCATCCACGCCACCGCCGGTCGTCGGCACCTGGGTCCAGCCGTAGTAGTGGCCGCACGCAGGCACCTGGATCTGGACGGCGGTACTGGCCGGGCCGACGGGTTGCCAGGGGACCGACAGGAGCTCATTCGGCTCGGTCACAACTGGACTCTCGGTTGCACCGGTGCACGGAGACGAGCCACCGCTTGTGTAGGCCAGAACCTGGTGGCCCGTTCGAGCGTCGATCACTATGGCCACGTACATGGTCGTGCTGGGCGGGGCCGGCAGCGTCGTCGTCGAACCAGGACACGTCTGCGTGGCGCCCCAAACGATTCCTACCCAAGCCAGCCGGCGACGATAGATCGGAAGAGGACTCGGCGCTGGGCTTGAGGGTGCGGTCGTGGGCGGAGGCACGGTGCCCGTCGTTGTGGTCGCCGTGGTTGTTGGAGGAGGTGGGGCGGTGGTCGGGGGCACCGTCGTCGTGGGCCCCGTCGAAGGTGGCGGGGGACTGGTGGTGGTCGTCGTGGGGTTTTCGACCCGGGCTGCCACGGTGACGACCCCGAGCCCGAAGATGGCGAACGCGTAGGGACCTTTCACGGCATCGGTGGCCTCGAACATGGCCTCGGCATCACTCTCGGTCACGGTTGGCGCCGCTCTCTTGGGAGGCGGGGTGACGAGCAGGCCCTTGCGGTCGAGGTCGATGGAGACCGCGAAGCGGGACCTCACCACGGACGTGGTCGAGGGCGCTTGGGGAGGGACCGCCTGAGCCGTGGGCGTGACGCCGCACGCGGCGAGTCCGCCAGCACAAACGAGGAAAACGGTGGTGGCGCGAACCACGGTCGGTGCGCAGGGCACGGGCCACAGTCTGGCCCGTGGCGCGACAGTAGGCTGCCACCCCATGCCGGACGACCCCAACAGGCGCGGCCAACCCCAAGATTTCTCGGCCGACGAGACCTTCGTTCTCGCCGTCGACCTGGGCACCGGTGGACCCAAGGTGGCACTCGTCTCAGCCACGGGAAGGATCGCAGCCAGCGCTTTCGAGCCCGTCGAACTGCGTCTCCTGCCCGATGGCGGGGCCGAGCAGAATCCTGCTTCTTGGTGGGCGGCCATTGTCTCGGCTACCCGCCGGGTGATCACCGACGGAGGCGTCCGGGTCGATCGTGTCGTCGGCGTGGGTTGCACGGCGCAGTGGTCAGGCACGGTCGCTGCCGCCGAGGACGGGACCCCCCTGCGCCCGGCGGTGATCTGGATGGATTCCCGAGGAAGCTCGGCGATCAGGAAGCAGGCCAGCGGGGCCGTGAACGTCCTCGGCTACGACGTCCGCAAGATCCAACGTTGGATCCGATTGACGGGCGGAGCTCCGGGGCACTCGGGCAAGGACCCGTTGGCGCACATTCTGTGGATCCGCCAAACAGAGCCGGACGTCTATCGGGCCACCTTCAAGTTCCTGGAGCCGGTGGACTGGCTGAACCAACGACTCTCGGGACGATTCGCAGCCTCGCACGATTCGATCGCCCTGCACTGGGTGACCGACAACCGTCAAATCGGGGCGATCGACTACGACCGGACCCTGCTGCGTATGGCGGGACTGGAGCGCTCCAAGCTGCCCGATCTGGTGCCATCGTGCACGATCATGGGCCAGCTCCGTCCGGAAGCGGCCGACCAGTTGGGGCTCCCGGTCGGCCTGCCGGTGGCGACCGGTACCGGAGACGTCCATTCGGCCGCCATCGGGTCGGGTGCGGTGACGGATTTCGCACCGCACCTTTACATCGGGACATCGTCGTGGATCTCGTGCCACGTGCCGTTCAAGAAGACCGACGCCTTGCGCAACGTGGCTTCCATCCCGGCGGCGTTGCCGGGGAAGTACCTCGTGGCCGACGAGCACGAAACGGCAGGTGCCTGCCTGACGTTCCTCGCCGGCAGCGTGCTCTTCGGCGACGACGCCCTCGGCCGGTCCACTCCTGACGGCAACGTCTACCAGCTCCTCGACGAGGTGGCAGCGACAGTGGCCCCGGGCGCCAACGGCACCCTGTTCACCCCATGGTTGAACGGCGAGCGGTCCCCGGTCGACGACCATACGATCAGAGGAGGCTTTCACAATCTGTCGCTGGCCACGTCGCGACCCGATCTCGTGCGAGCGGTCTATGAGGGAGTGGCACTCAATACGAGGTGGCTCCTCGGTGCGGTCGAGCGCTTTGTGGGACGGCGACTCGATCCACTTGCCTTCATCGGCGGAGGGGCCAACTCCGATGTATGGGCACAGATCCACGCCGACGTCACCGGTCGGCGCATCCGTCAGGTGGCCGATCCCGTCCTCGCCAATGTACGGGGCGCCGGGCTCCTCACCTTCCTGGCTCTGGGGCGGGTGAAAGTCGAGGACATCTCCGACATGGTCGACGTCCGTGCCACTTTCGAGCCGGACCTCTCCCAGGCCAATGTCTACGACAAGCTGTACCCGGAGTTCGTCAACCTCTACAAGCGCACCAAACAGATCCACAAGCGTCTGAACCACCACTGACCTCCTGATCCCGGGAACCGACGGCCGAGGGGAGAAGGGCCGATGCCGGAACGGGGAGGGGTGCAGCGGGAAGGTCGGATCGCCACGAGCAAGGAGCAACACGATGGAGTCATCGGATCTCGATTTTGTGGTCGAAGTTCTCGAAGCCGAGTTGCGCCCGTACCGCCAGTCGCACCATACCTATCGGCAGCTCCCGCCCACCGGGCGTCCTCGGGCCGAGATCCTGGCCGAGATGCGGGAGTTCGCCGAGCTCGAGGAGCCGAAATGGCGCGACGGTTTTGCGTCGGGCGCCGTGTACCACGGCGGATCCGAGCACGTCGAGTTCTTAAACGAGGTCTACGCCATCAACTCGCAGGCCAACCCCCTGCACCCCGAACTGTGGCCCAGTGCGGTCAAGTTCGAGGCCGAGATCGTGGCCATGACGGGGGCCATGCTCGGAGGTGGGGACGCCGGGGTGGAGAGCGTCTGCGGCACCGTGTCCTCGGGCGGGACCGAGAGCATCCTGCTCGCCATGAGGACCTACCGCGACCGGGCCCGGGCCGAGCGAGGGATCTCCGATCCTGAGATGCTCGTCCCTCTCAGCGCCCACGCCGCTTTCGACAAGGCGGCTCACTATTTCGGTATCAGAACCGTGCCCGTTCCGTTGGGCCCCGACTGGCGCGCCGATGCGACCGCGGCGCGTGCACTGGTCACCGACGACACGATTGTCATCGTGGGCTCCGCCCCGGGTTTCCCGCACGGGGTGATCGATCCCATCGAGGAGTTGTCGGAGCTGGCCCGCCAGCACGGGATCGGGTTTCACACAGACTGCTGCCTGGGCGGGTTTGTGCTGCCCTGGGCGGAGAAGCTCGGCTACCCGGTGCCACTCTTCGACTTCCGTCTCCCCGGGGTGACGTCGATCTCGGCCGACACCCACAAGTTCGGCTTCGCCGCCAAGGGCACGTCGGTCGTGCTCTACCGGGACCCCGGTATCCGCCGGTTCCAGTACTACCGGTCGGCCACCTGGATGGGCGGTCTCTACTATTCGCCTACGTTCGCCGGCAGCCGACCCGGAGCCATTTCCGCCGAGTGCTGGGCGGCCATGCTGGCCTTCGGCGAAGAGGGCTACCTCGTGGCGGCCAAGGCGATTCTCGAGGCCGCCGCTGTCGTACGCCGAGGCGTCGAGAGAATCCCGGAACTCTTCGTGCTCGGCGACCCCCTGTGGGTCATCGCCTTTGCCTCCGATGAGATCGACGTCTATGCGGTCATGGACCAGATGTCGCAGCGCGGGTGGAGCCTGAACGGTTTGCAGCAACCGCCGGCCGCGCACATCTGCGTGACCTTGCGCCATGCCCAGCCCGGTATCGCCGACCGCTTCGTGGCCGACCTCGAGGCGTCGGTCGAGGCCGTGCGGGCGCTCCCCGGCGCTGAAGGTGCCATGGCTCCGATCTACGGCATGACCGGGGCGGTGAAGACACGGGGCACGGTCGAGGAGGTGCTGGGCCGCTACGGCGACCTTCAGTTCAAGGCGTGAGCAGTCCCCGCGTCGGATTTTCGCGGGCCACTAAATGCGCTCAAAGTTGCGAGCCAGATCCCAGTCGGTGACGACCTGGTTGGCCCTGACCCATTCCTGACGGGCGGTGTTGACCAGGTGGTAGTGCACTTCATCTCCGAAGACGGCCGCCGCGATCTCACTCGATTCGAATTCGCCGATCGCCTCGATCAGGGTCGACGGAATGCGCGGCACATCGGGTGCCTCGTAGGCGTTGCCCGAGTAGGGGGGCGATAACTCGAGTTCGTGCTCGACACCCCAGAGCCCGGCGCCAATGACGGCGGCCAGTGCCAGATACGGGTTGGCGTCGGCCCCGGGGACGCGACATTCGACGCGACAACCCTCGCCTTGGCCGACGATCCGAAATCCGCATGTGCGATTGTCGATTCCCCACACCACCGCCGTCGGCGCCCATGATCCGGGCATGTACCGCCGATATGAATTCACGTAGGGCGCCCACATCCAAGTGAGCTGACGGGCGCCCTGGAGCAGGCCGGCCACGAATTGACGGCCGACGGCCGACAGATCGCCGGGATTGGTGGCATCGGCCATCAGGGGGGCACCGGTGGTGGCGTCCCACATGCTGGCGTGGATATGGCAGGACGATCCCACCTCAGTCATCGACCACTTGGCCATGAACGTCGCCGCCCGCCCACACTGGTCGGCGATCTCCTTGACGCCGTTCTTGAATACGAGGTGGCGATCGGCGACTTCTAGAGCGCGGCCGTAGGTGACGTTGATCTCGTGCTGGCCACGACCGGCCTCACCTTTCGAGAATTCGATGGGAACCCCGGCTTCGATCATCTCGTTGCGGATCCGCCGGATGACGTATTCCTCGCGCGACGTCTGCAGCAGCTGGTAGTCCTCGATAGTCGAAGTATGAGGGTGCATGTCTCGCCAGCCTTTGGCCGAGGCCTCTTCGAACGACTCCCGGAAGAGGAAGAACTCGAGCTCGGTGGCGCACTTGATATCGAAGCCAGCGGCGGCGGCGCGCTCGATCTGTCGCGACAGCACGCGCCGTGGTGACACCTCGACAGGCGTGCCGTCGGTGCCCAGCAGATCGCAGACCACCATGGCCGTGCCCTCGAGCCAAGGCAGCAGGCGCAGGGTCGTCATGTCGGGTAGGGCGACCATGTCGCCGTAACCGCCTTCCCAGTTGGCGAAGCGGTAGCCGGGCAGCGGTTCCATGTCGACATCGAGGGCGAGGAGGTAGTCGCACGCCTCTATACCGTGCTCCAGGACGTGTTCCAGAAAAAACGGTGCCGTCACCCGCTTGCCGACCGGTCGGCCCTGCATGTCCGGAAAGGCGACGACAACGGTGTCGATGGATCCGTCGGCGATCGATTGGCGGAGCGCGCTATCAGTGAGCATCCACGCACGATTGCACGGCACCACGGTGCCGTCCAGCACACCGTCGAGTCGATCCTGTCGGTGGTGCCTGGCGAAGAGTTACTCGGGCGTGACGTAGGCGGCGGTGATGCCCCCGTCGACCACGAGCGCCGAGCCCGTCATGAACGACGAGTCGTCCGAAGCCAGGAACAGCGCGGCACGGGCGATCTCTTCGGGGCGCCCGAGCCTCCCCATTGGGATGTGCACCATGCGGCGTTGTCTGCGGGCCGGGTCCGCCATCAGTTCGGCGAGTAGGGGGGTGTCGATCGGTCCAGGGCACAGCGCGTTGGCCCTGATGCCGGACCGGGCGTACTCGACGGCCAGTTCCCGGGTGAAGGCGAGGACACCGCCCTCCGAAGCGGTGTAGGCGACCTGGGCCGTTGCCGCTCCCATGAGGGCGACGAACGAGGCGACGTTCACGATGGAACCGCCGCCCGAATCGATCATGGCAGGGACGGCGGCTCGGCATCCGAGCCACACGCCCTTCAGGTTGACCTGCATCACGCGGTCCCAGGTCGACGGGGGAGTGTCGAGAACACCCCCGTCGTCTCCGGGAAAGATGCCGGCGTTGTTGAACAGGACGTGCAGGCCACCGAAGGCCTCGACGGCGGCGGCCACCATGCCGGCAACTTGTCCCTCGTCGGCGACGTCGACGGTCACGGCCTCGGCGCGTCCTCCCTTCGAAGTGATGGCGACGGAGGTGTCGCGAGCGGCATCGGCGACCAGATCGGCCACAACCACTGCCGCCCCTTCGGCGGCGAACAGTTCCGCCGCCACCCGGCCGATCCCACTGCCGGCCCCCGTGATGAGTGCCACCTTGCCCGAGAGCCGTTCTCCCATCGCGCCGACATTACCCTCGCTGTTCGTCCCTTCGATGGTGGTGGGATACTGAACGCCATGACGAAGGCCAAGACGCCTCTGGTGGGCGTCACGACCTACAGGCAGGATGCGGCGTGGGGCCCGTGGCAACGCCCGGCCGCCATTCTCCCGGCGTCCTACGTGGACTGTGTGGCGGCGGTCGGTGGCCGCCCACTGCTGCTTCCTCCGAGTGAGGGTCCCGGCGGAGCCGGTTCGTCCGCCACCGATGTAGTGGCCGTCCTCGACGCTCTGGTGCTGGTGGGTGGGGGGGACGTCGACCCCGCCCGCTACGGCGCTTCTCCCGACCCCGCCACCGCCGGCGTGAGTCGGCCGCGAGATGACAGCGAGCTGGCACTGCTCGCCGCCGCCCTCGACGCCGATCTCCCGGTGCTCGCCATCTGTCGTGGTCTGCAGGTGCTGAATGTCCACCTCGGCGGCAGTCTCATCCAGCATGTCCTCGACGTGGTCGGCCATGTCGGCCACCAGCCGGCCACCGGTCACTTCGGCACGACCGAGGTCAGCGTCGAGCCGGGGTCGCTGCTGTCGAAGATCATCGGCGAGTCGGCCACCGTCCAGTGTTCGCATCATCAGGCGGCCGACCGTCTCGGTGCCGGCCTGGTCGTGACTGCTCACGCACCCGACGGCCTGATCGAAGCGGTGGAGCTCCCGTCGAGGCGATTCGTCGTGGCCGTGGAGTGGCATCCCGAGCAGGATGGTGACCTCCGACTGTTCGAGGCCCTGGTCGGCGCCGGAACGTGATCGCCCCTTCGACGCCGGGTGCTTGACTTCTGCCCATGGTCATCTCCGATTCCATCTTGACGGTGCTGAACCCGGCGACCGAGCAACCGGTCGCCGACGTCATTCGCCACGACACCGACGAGGCCGACGCCATCGTGCGTCGGGCTGCGGCCGCCTTCCCCGGATGGCGCGATATATCGACGGCCGACCGCGCCCGGCTCCTGCGCCGCTTCGCCGTCACCATCGAGGAGCACGTCGAGGAGTTGGCCCGACTCGAGACGCGCAATGTCGGAAAGCCCATCGCCGACAGTCGGGGGGAGGTGGCGATGGTGGCCGACGTTCTGCACTTCTACGCCGGCGCCGTCGACAAGCATCGGGGAACCACGATCCCCGTGTCGGGAGGCGTGGACCTCACCCTGCATGAACCACTGGGCGTGGTTCTGGCCATCATTCCCTGGAACTTCCCCTTGGCCATCGCCTCGTGGAAGGTCGGCCCCGCTCTGGCCTGCGGGAACACCGTGGTGATCAAACCGGCCGAGTTGACCCCGCTCACCGCCCTGCGATTCGCCGAGCTCGCGCTGGAGGCCGGGATCCCCGAAGGGGTGCTGCAGGTGGTGGTGGGTCCAGGGTCCAAGGTGGGGTCGTTCCTCGTCGAGCATCCCGGCGCGGCCAAGGTGGCGTTCACCGGTTCCACCGAGGCCGGTCGTGACGTCATGGCTCGTGCCGCCGGCACCATCAAGCGGGTGACGCTCGAGCTCGGAGGAAAGTCGGCCAATGTCGTGTTCGCCGATGCTGACCTCGAGCGGGCGGCCGCCAGCGCCCCGTCGGCTGTGTTCGGCAACGCCGGACAGGACTGCTGCGCCCGCAGCAGGATCCTCGTCGAGCGCGGTGTCTTCGACCGGTTCGTCGAGCTGCTCGTCGTCGCCACCGACGCCATCGTGATCGGCGATCCCGAGGACCCGGCCACCGAGATGGGGCCTCTCGTCTCAGAGAGCCACCGCTCGACGGTGGCCTCGTTCCTGGAGTCGTCGGACGAGGACCTCCAGATCGCCTACAGGGGTGCCGACCGGGGCGGACCGGGTTGGTGGTTCGCCCCCACCGTTGTCGCTCCAGCGGCCCCGGGGACGCGTCTGTGGCGCGACGAGGTGTTCGGACCGGTGGTGGCCGTCACGCCGTTCGACGACGAGGAGCACGCCGCCGAGCTGGCCAACGACACCCCCTACGGTTTGTCCGGTTCTGTCTGGACGCGTGACGGCGCCCGTGCCCTGCGCATGGCCCGCACCGTGCGGGCCGGCGTGTTGTCGGTGAACTCGAACACCACGGTCCGCGTCAACACCCCGTTCGGAGGTATGAAGCAGTCCGGGTTCGGCCGTGAGCTCGGCCTTGAAGCGCTCGATGCCTACTCCGACATCAAGAACATCTTCCTCTCCACCGACGGATGACGGTCATGAGTGACGTTCTCGTCCGTTCCTACGAACCCTCCGACCGGGCCCGTGTGCGCCATATCTGCTTCGTGACCGGATACGTGGGCGAACCGGTGGCCTGGCAGTGGCGAGACGCCGAGAGCTTCTCCAATATCTTCACCGGGTACTACACCGACGCCGAGCCCGAGTCCGCGCTCGTGGCTGAGATCGACGGTGAGGTCAGGGGCTACCTCCTCGGCTGTGTCGACAGCAGCCAGGCCTGGAACCCGGGCACCGTCGTCGGCCGCCAGATCACCCGACGGGGCATTGCATGGCGCCCCGGCACCGCCGGGTTCGTCTGGCGGGCGGTGGGCGACGTCATCGTCGACGCGGCCCGCAAGCGCCTTCCGCCGGCACCGTTCGAGGATGCCCGTTGGCCGGCCCATCTGCACATCGACCTGTTGCGCGACGCCCGGGGGCGTGGGGTGGGTGCCACCCTCATGCGCCGGTGGCTCGACTCGCTGCGCCAGGCCGGGGTCCCGGGCTGTCATCTGGAGACCATCGCCGAGAACACCGGCGCCGTCGCCTTCTTCGAGGCCATGGGCTTCGAGAAGCGGCGCAAGCCGATACCCGCCCCCGGCCTGCGGTCGCCCAGGGGGGAGCGCCACCATGTGCAATTGATGGTCCAGTCCCTCCAGGTAGGGTCTCCTCCGTGACTCGTCGCAGGAAGCTCGTGAAGCCAGCGCTCGCCGGGGTCGGTCTCATCGGGACCATCGCCAGCATCTGGTGGTTCGCCCTGAAGCCTCGCCGCGCCCGCTCCCGCGCCAAGTCGGAATAAGGACTCGGGACCGGCCCCCCAGGCCTCGTCGATCAGGGGGCGTCGATGATGGCCGGGAGGACCTCACCGATGGGACCTCGTACGACCACGTCGGCGACGGCGTCGTACTCCGTGGGCTGCAGGTTCACGATGACGACTCGTGCGCCCGCCAGGTGGGCGGCGGGGACCAGTCCGGCCGCCGGATAGACGGACAGGGTGGAACCGACGGCCAGAAGAAGGTCGCAACGACGGGCCGCCTCTTCGCTGCGGACGAGGTCCTCGACCACCAGGTTCTGGCCGAAGCTGATTGTGGCCGACTTGAGGATTCCCCCGCACAAGTCACCGGACGTCGTCTCGGTGCATGCCGGGTCCTCCTCGCCCGCCCGCACCCGCTCCAGGACCTCGGGCATGGGTGTGCGGGCGCCGCAAGAGAGGCAGGCGACAAAGCGCATGGTTCCGTGGATCTCCACAACCCTGTCGGGATCGCTCCCCGCCGCCTGGTGCAGGCCGTCGATGTTCTGCGTGACGAGCGTGTCGAGCACACCCCGTCGTTCGAGGGTGACCAGCGCCTCGTGACCGGTGTTGGGCTCTGCCGTCCATGTCGGTGAGTCGACGCGACCCTGCCAGGCGCGGCGGCGCACCTCGGGATCGGTGACATAGGTCTGAAGGGTCGACAGCTTCTCCGCTTCGGGATTCTTCGTCCATACTCCGGCCGGGCCGCGGAAGTCCGGTATCCCCGAGTCGGTCGAGATCCCGGCACCGGTGAGAACCACGATCCGCCGGCTGGCGGCGACGATGGTGCGGGCCCTGTCCACCGATTCTTGAAGCTCCACGGTCCCAGTGTCGCGCCGTGGCCCGCCCCCGACGACACGACAAGGCGGAGCCGACCACCACCGAGCCCAGTCCCACAAGGGCGATATCACCGGAGGCGCCGCCGCCATCACCGTGGTCCGGTGGCCGGGGGGCGTCGCCACGGGGCGATAGCCTCCGACAGTGGCCTTGTCGTCGTTCCGGCCGCTGCGTTCCCGCAACTTCGCCCTGGTGTGGTCGGCGGCCCTCGTGTCCAACGTGGGTTCTTGGATGCAGACGGTCGCCCTTGGATTCGTCATCACGGCGCGTACCCACAACCCTCTGTGGACGGGCCTCGTGGCCGCCGCCGCCTTCGTTCCGATGGGGTTGCTCGCTCCCCTGGGAGGCGCGCTGGCCGACCGGCTCGACCGCCGGCGGTGGCTCATCGTCACCACCGTGGCCGAAGCGTGCTTCGCCGCCGTTCTCGCTGTCCTCGCCGCTGTAGGCCACGCGCCGCCCCTGGTTCTGGTCGGCGTGGCCTTTCTGGGCGGAACGGCAGCGGCGGTGGGATTTCCCACCTATCAAGCGATGTTGCCCGACCTGGTACCGCGCGACGACCTGCTGGCCGCCGTGTCGTTGTCATCGGCGCAGTTCAACCTGGGCCGGGTGATCGGCCCGGCATTGGCCGGCATCGTTCTCGTGGTCGGATCCGACGCCTGGGCCTTCGCCGTCAACGCCGCCTCTTTCGGCGCCGTCGTCATCGCTCTCATCTTCGTGCGCCTCCCGGCTCCGAAGGCGCCCACGCTGCCCGTGGAGCGCATCGTCCGCCGGATCGTGGCCGGCGCCCGGGTGGCCGCCGGCGAGCCCGGGTGCCGCAGCGCCATCGTCCTGATCGCCGTCGTGGCCCTGATCGGCTCGCCGTTCATCGGCCTCGTCCCCGCCGTGGCCATCGACGGCCTGCACCGCGGGGCCGCCGCCACCTCCGCCCTCGTCACCGGCCAGGGCATCGGCGCCGTCGTCGGTGCGTTGGCCCTGGCCCCCCTGGCCCGCGCCTGGGGCCGACGCCGACTCCTCGTCGCCGCCCTTTTCGCCTTCCCCACCGCCATCGTCCTGTACGGCGCCGCTCCGTCGCTCGTGACGGCGACGCTGGCCATCGTGGTGGTCGGGGCCTGTTACATCAGCGTCCTCACCGGCTTGAACACCGTCGTCCAGCTGCGCGCCCCCGAACAGGCGCGGGGGCGGGTGCTCGGTCTCTACATGATGGCTCTCGGAACCATCTACCCGATCGGCCTCGTCATCCAGGGGGCCATCGCCGGTGCCCTCGGCATCCGGCTCGTCACGGTGGCCTCCGGCACTCTTCTCGTCGTCGTCATGGCCGTCCTGGTGCTGCTGCGGCCGGGGTTGTTCCGTGCCCTCGACGACGACCACAGAGCAACCTCCGTCGCCGGTGCCGCCTCGTCGACGCTGACGCTAGGCGTCATCGACGATCCGTCTCCTGCGGACACCGTCGTGTCTCCTCCCGCCGTGGTGCCATGACCACCTCCGACCTCGACGTGGCCACGCTCGAGCCGGCGACGGCCGAGGATGCGCAACGCCGCGTGGCCGGAGCCCTGGCGGCCGCCGGTCTGCGTCCCGGTGATCGGGTGGCCTTCTGCCTTCCCTCCTCGGCCTCCTTGCTCGTCTGCGTCCTCGGCGCCCTGCGACGGGGCATCGTCCCCGTCCTGCTGAACGCCACCCTGCTTCCGGCCGAGCGCGACGTTCTTCTGGCCGACGCCGAGCCTTCCTTCAGCGTCTTCGACGACGCCGGTCTGGCGGCGCTCCTGGGCGGACAGCGCGCCGAGCTGGCCCCCTATCCGCTCGCCCGTCCCATGCACTACACATCGGGCACGACCGGCCGGGCCAAGGGGGTCTGGTCGGGCGTGCTCGACGAAGACGACGCCCAAAGGCTCTTCGAGGACGAAGCCGACCTGTGGCAGTTCGACGCGTCCGATACCCACCTTGTGTGCTCGCCCATGCACCACTCCGTGTCGATCCGCTTCGCCGCCGGGACACTGCTGCGTGGGGGTCGCCTGGTGATCCTGTCTCGCTTCGAAGCCGCCGCGGCGGCGGCCGCCGTGCGGCGTTTTCGCCCGACCACGGCGTTCCTCGCCCCCACCGCTCTGCAGCGATTGCTCCAGCACGACCCCGCCCCCGAGATGTGGAACTCGTTTCGCCTGATCGTGCACGCCGGCTCGCCCTGCCCACCGGCACTCAAGTGGTCCGTTCTCGAACGGGCCCGCCCCGGCGCCCTGTGGGAGTTCTACGGGTCCACCGAGGGCCAGTTCACCGCCTGTGGTCCCGATGAGTGGGTGGAGCGGCCCGGAACGGTGGGCCGGGCCCGCCCCGGGCGTCACCTTCGGACCGAGGTTGACGGAACGGTGTGGTGTTCCTGCCCGTCGTTCGCCCGCTTCCGCTACTGGCACGACGACGACGCCACCGCCCGGGCCTGGCGGGGCGACGAGTTCACGGTGGGCGATCTGGGCCGGCTCGATGGCGCCGGATATCTGTTCCTCGACGGCCGCCGCGACGACCTCGTGATCACCGGCGGCGTGAACGTCTATCCGGCCGAGGTGGAGGCGGTTCTGGCCGACGCTCCCGGGGTGCTCGAGGCGGCCGTCTTCGGGCTCCCCGACGAGACATGGGGTGAGCGCGTCTGCGCCGCCGTCGTCGGTCCCGTGGATGAGACGGCGCTGCGCCACCACGTGGCGGCCCGCTTGGCGCCCTACAAGCGGCCCAAAACCTACTTCCGTGTCGACGAGCTGCCACGGACCGCCACCGGCAAGCTTCGCCGCCGGGCTCTACCGGCCTGCCTCGGTGTCGATCCGCCGCCGGACGGTCCCGGGCCCTCGTCAGAACAGTGAGGCCTCCGGTCGCTGACCCTCGCCGTCCAGACGCCCCGGCGTCCTGCGTCCCAGGTCCCGGCGTCGGACGTGCCTCCTCGGGCATGGTGGGGAAAGATCTGGCCGTGCCCATCGCCACTGTCAATCCAGCCACCGGGAAGACGGAGCGGACCTTCGATCCCCTCGATGACGCCGAGGTGGAGGCGAAACTGGCCCGGGCCGCCGACGCGGCCATCTCCTACCGGACCACCACTTTCGCCGAACGCGCCCGCTGGGCGGTGACCGCCGCCGAGCTGCTCGAGGGGGAGATCCCCGTCATCGCCCGGGTCATGACGACCGAGATGGGCAAGACCTTCGCCTCGGCCAAAGGCGAGGCGGCCAAGTGTGCCAGGGGGCTCCGCTGGTTCGCCGAGAACGCCCAGTCATACCTGGCCGACGAGAAGGTCGACTCCGATGCCCGCGACAGCCGGGTGATCTGGCGCCCGATGGGTCCCGTCCTGGCCGTCATGCCCTGGAATTTCCCCCTCTGGCAGGTGATGCGGTTCGCCGCCCCCGCCCTCATGGCCGGCAACATCGGTCTCCTCAAGCACGCCTCTAACGTTCCCCAGACGGCACTGTTCCTCGAGGAGCTCTTTCACCGGGCCGGATTTCCCCCCGGCGTCTTCCAGACTTTGCTCATACCGGCGAGCGATGTGGCCGGGATCATCGAGGACCCTCGGGTCAGGGCCGTGACTTTGACCGGTTCCGAGGAAGCGGGTCGTTCCGTGGCCCAAACGGCTGGCCGGGCCCTCAAGAAGTCGGTTCTCGAACTCGGCGGCAGCGATCCCTTCGTGGTGTTGCCGTCGGCCGATCTCGAGACGGCCGTACGGGTCGGAGTGACGGCTCGGGTCCAGAACAACGGCCAGAGCTGCATCGCCGCCAAGCGGTTCATCGTCCACGCTGATTGCTACGACGCCTTCGAGGAGGCGTTCGTCACGAACATGGCCGGGCTCAGCGTCGGCGATCCCATGGAACCGGGTACCGAGATCGGTCCGTTGGCGCTGGCGTCGGGACGCGACGATGTGGCCGGTCTGGTCGACGATGCCCGGGACAAGGGAGCCAACATCCTCTGCGGTGGCGCCCCTCTCGACGGCCCCGGTTTCTTCTACCCACCCACCGTGATCACCGACATAACGCCGGATATGCGGGTGGCCACCGAAGAGGTCTTCGGGCCCGTGGCCCTGTTGTACCGGGTCGACGACGCCGACGAGGCGCTACGGGTGGCCAACGACACCGGCTTCGGCCTCGGTGCCAGCGTCTGGACCGGTGATGACGACGAGCGCCGGCGTTTCGTCGAGGGCCTCGAGGTGGGCATGGTCTTCGTCAACGCCATGGTCGTGTCCACCCTCGAACTGCCCTTCGGTGGGACGAAGGCTTCCGGCTACGGCCGGGAGCTCGCCGACCTCGGCATCCGCGAGTTCTGCGAGGCCAAGAGCGTCTGGGAGCAGTAGGCCCGTCTTACTCGTGCCAGCCGGGCATCCAGTGCAGCTCAGGGGTCTCGCCCGTGGCGGCCGAGAGGAGCCGGAGCGAGTCGACCAGCTCCCGCCGCGTCCCGAGGGGGATGGACGTGAGCAGAGCGCAGACCTCGGACCGGCGTCGATTGATCACTTCCATGACCGTCGTGCGCCCGGCCGAGGTGACCTCCAGGTTGACCTCCCGGCGGTCCAGATCGTCTCGTGTCCGGGTGATGAGGCCTTTGCGCACCAGTCGGTCGCACATGCGCGTGGCCGTCGACGGACTCACCCCCAGGGCGCCGGCCAGGTCGGCCAGGCGACGGGCCGCGCCGTCGCTCAGCACCACCAGGGTCCGGTACTGGGGCAACGTGACGGCCTCGCCGCTCTCCGTCAAGGAACGAACGGCGATGCCGACCATGGCCCGGCTGGCATGGATGATCGCCTCGATGACCTCGTTGTCGTCGGGGACGGTCATCAAGGCGACCTCTCCCGAATTCTCCTCATTGCCGACCGGCTGCTTCTTGGCGCGTACCATCGTCCCCCGCCCCACGCGATCCACGCAGGAAGTATGGCGTATCAAGACCGATCGACGTCGAGTGGTTTTGCACGTCCGGTCCAGCGACGGCGCGGTCGTGCCTGGGAGAGCGGTAAAACGACGCGTTCAGCCCGGGGTGCGGGGCGCCGGCGTGGCGCTGTCGACAACGGCGTCGAGGAGAAGGCGCGCCTCATCGAGCTTCCCCCGGCGGACGAGAGTGGGCAGCGGCCCGTCGAGAAGAGCCTCCCAGTCGACCGTTTCGGTGCTCGCCCCCCGGGCATGGATGCGTCGGCGGGCATCGTCGAGGAGGGTGGCCAACTGGCCTATCTCGGGGCCGATGGTCTCGGCCACCCGTCGCCGCAGCCACGAGGCCAGAGCGGGGCTGGCGCCACCGGTGGAGATGGCGACGCTGACCGAGCCATCCCGGGTCACGGCGGGAAGGACGAAGGTGCAGTGGTCGGGGTCGTCGGCGCTGTTCACCCACACCCCGGCGTCCTCGGCGTCGCGGTGCACGGCGGCGTCGACCGACGGGTCACCGGTGGCGGTGACGACGAGGCGGTAGGCGGCCGCTTCCCCGGGCCGGTAGGGGCGCAGATGGACGTTCAGATGAGGGCCCTGGATCCGGGCGATGGCACCTTCCTGGGCCAGGATGCCGATGGCCACGTGCGCCTCGGGGGCCACTACGGTGACGGCCGCGCCACAGCTGAGCAGGCCGGCGATCTTACGGGCGGCCACCCGGCCACCACCCACGACCAGGCACGGGCGGTCGGCGACGATGAGGCCGACGGGGTACAGGTCGGCCTCGATGCCCATGCCCACCTCACCGGTCGGATGGAGGTCCCGGTCGGGCGCCTCCCTCAAAGGGGGAAATCTTGATCTGATTAGTCACCTATAGTAGTACCTGAGCAACGAAATACGTCGTGGTCGATGCGCCGGCGCCCAGTCTGGTCGATCGGGGGCGAAGGGCCGGCAGCAGCGGTCCACGGCGGCTCGGATATGGACGAAGGGGACGACATCGTGGCCACCAGCGCCGAAATCGAGATCGAACCGCAAGAGATAGAGGCACGTGCCTACGAGTTCGAGTCCGCTCCTGCCGGCAAGGTGATCGCCTGGGCCGTCGAGCGGTTCGGCAGTGGAGTCTCGTTGGCCTGCTCTTTCCAGGACTGCGTGATCATCGACGTGGCCACCCAGGTCGATCCAGCCATCGAGGTGCTCTTCCTCGACACCGGATTCCATTTTCCCGAGACTCTGTCCTACGTCGAGGACGTGCGGCGCCGCTACGACCTGAACCTCCGGGTCCTCACCCCCGGCCCCGGGGCCGACGCTTTTCCGTGCGGCAGCGATCGGTGCTGCGAGATGCGCAAGGTGGCACCCCTGGACCAGGCCCTCGAGGGTCGTCAGGCGTGGATGACCGGCCTCAAGCGGGTGGACGCCCTCACCCGTGCCGCCACCCCGATCGTGTCGTGGGATGACGCTCGTCACCTCGTGAAAGTGAATCCCATCGCCACCTGGACCGAGGACGACGTCACCAATTACCAGTCCGATCACGGTCTTCCCATCCACCCTCTGGTTCCCCGCGGCTACCTGTCGATCGGATGTGCTCCGACCACCCGGCCGGTGGCCCCCGGTGAGGATCCCCGCGCCGGTCGGTGGGCGGGCAGCAACAAGACTGAATGCGGCTTGCACGTCTGAGATGGCGCGGCGTCGGGACTACCCGCTCGGGGTCGAGTTCCGGGGCAACGAGCGCTCCATGCACTTCGTTCGGCCTTATCGCAAGATCGGCGAGCTGAACCCCGTCGAGCGTATGAAGCTCGAGCGCCATCCCTTCGAGGTGGCCGATGCCGTGATCGAGCGGTATGCCAAAGAGGGAGCCGGCGCCATTGCCGAAGTGGCGGGGGAGCAGGAGCGGCTCAAGTGGGTGGGTCTCTATCCTCAGCGCCAGGGCGGGGACGCCTTCATGATGCGGGTGAAAGTGCCCGGGGGCAGGCTGACCTCTGAGCAGGCGCGCGAGATCGGCATCGCCGCCGAGGCCTATGGAGAAGGTCCCGACGACAGCCCCGTCTTCGGCAACCGCTACGCCGACATCACCACCAGACAGACGATCCAGCTCCACTGGATACGTATCGGAGACGTGCCCCGGATCTGGGAACGGTTCGCCGACGTGGGTCTCACCACCGTCCAGGCCTGTGGCGACTCGGCCCGCAATGTCCTGTGTTGCCCGGTGGCGGGCATCGACGCCCACGAGGCCTTCGACGCCCACCCGGTGGCTCTCGACATCTCCGCCTTCTTCACCGGGAACCGCGACTACGCAAACCTGCCCCGCAAATTCAAGATCAGCGTGTCGGGTTGCCTGGAGGACTGCGCTCAGGCCGAGATCAACGACATCGGTCTGTGGCCGGCGCGTGCCGCCGACGGGACCCTCGGCTTCAACGTTCTGGCCGGCGGTGGACTGTCCGACGGCGAACGCATGGCATCGGACATCGACGTGTTCATCGAGCCCGGGCAGGCCGTCGAGCTCACCCGCGCCATTGCCCAGTTGTTCGGTGAGTTGGGCAACCGCGAGAACCGGGGTCTCGCCCGTATGCGTTACCTGGTGCAGGAACTGGGGGCGGAGGGTTTCCGCACCGAACTGGCGACGCGCGCCCGCTTCACGTTGAACAACGCCGGCGAGAGCCTCACCCGTCGGTACCGAGGCGACCACGTCGGCGTGCACCCCCAGAGCCAGGAAGGCCTCGTCTATGTGGGTTGCTCGGTCCCCGTCGGTCGGATGTCGGGTATCGAACTGGTCGAGATCGCCCGGCTGGCGAAGGCCTACGGCGACGGTACCGTCCGTCTCGGTACAGACCAGAACTTCGTCCTGAGCGGTGTGCCCGAGGCCGATGTCGACCGACTGCTCGACGAAGAGCTGCTCAAGAAGTACTCACCGTTCCCCGGGCCCTTCGAGCGGGGTGTGGTGGCGTGCACGGGGAGCGAGTTCTGCCGCTTCGCCGTGGTCGAGACCAAGGAACGCGCCGTCACCTGGGCCCGCTGGCTCGATTCCCAACTGACCACGCCGGTGACCGACGGCTCGGAAGGGGCCGGCGGCTCCGACCACTCCGACGATGTTGTGGCCGCCGGCCGAGGACAGCGCCACGATGCCGGCATCATCCGGATGCACTTCTCCGGGTGCCCGGCGTCATGCGCCCAACCGCAGATCGCCGACGTGGGGTTCCGGGGAGACACGGCCCATGTCGATGGTCACCTGGTTGAGGCCGTCGATATCGGCCTCGGTGGTTCCCTCGGGTCCGACGCCGCCTTCATCGACTGGGTCGAGGGGGCTCGTCCTGTCGACGAGGTCCCTGAGGCGTTGCTGCGCGTGGTCACCCGCTACCAGGCCGAGCGTCGCCACGGCGAGGCGTTTCACAACTGGGCCCGCCGGGTTCCGAATGACGAGCTGCGCTCCATCCTGGCCGGGATGGAGACAGAACTTGGCGCCGGAGTAGGTCAGTGAAGGGTTTCCGCATCCGCGAGGAGATGAACGGGGTCGAGGAACCCCCGGGAAAGACGTGGTTCTGGGAGCTCGAGGCCGGGGTCATCTTCGCCGACCGCTGCATCCAGTGCGGCACCTGTGTCGCCGTGTGCCCCTCCAATTCGCTCGGGGTCAATGCCGAAAGCGGTCTTCCCGAGTTGGTCAAGATGTGCACCGGCTGCTCGCTGTGCTGGGATTTCTGCCCTCGTGGCGGCCTTCGTTACGAAGCCCTGTGGCCTCCGTCGACACCCTCGGCCGAGGCAGCCGAGGCTCCGGTGGTGGTGAAGGCCGACGCCGCCGACACCTACTGGAAACTGACCGGTGGACCCCCCGGTGACGGCCTCGGAGCGGTGACCCACAGTTACGCCGTGCGGGCCGGCGCCAGAGCCGATGAAGCCCAGGACGGGGGAGTGGTCACGGCCATGTTGTTGGCGCTCTTGGCCGCAGGCGACATCGACGGCGCCCTCGTCTCCAAGCCCAGTACCGATCCCGATGAACCGTGGAAGGGCATCGCCACCGTGGCCACGACGGCCAAGGAGATCACGGCGGCAGCGGGAAGCTTCTACAACCAGACGATGGCCCTGGCCGAACTGGATCTCAGCCGTTACGACCTGCCGCCCAAGCCCCGCTTGGCCGTCATCGGTACCCCGTGCGAAATCCAGGGGATCCGGGCCATGCAGGCTCGGCGGTGGCCCACCGGCGCCCACCGTATCGATGCCGTTGTGCTCACGATCGCCCTGCTCTGCACGAAGAGCTTCGACTACGAGGCCCTCATGCTGCGGGAACTGCGCGACAAGCGTGGTCTCGACCTCGACCGGGTGAGCAAGGTCGACGTGATCCACGGCCGGATGATCGTCGAGTACCGCGACGGCGACGTGGCCGTCGACGAACCGGTGAAGGATTTCCATGGCGCGGCACTGAAGGGTTGCGACGAGTGCGCCGACTTCCTCGGTCGAGGAGCCGACCTGTCGATCGGGAGTGTCGGCTCGATGGCGGGGTGGTCGAGTGTCCTGGTGCGTTCCGAGGCCGGACGGCTCGCTTTCGAGCGAGCCCGAGGTCGGCTCGACGTCCGCGATCTTGACGACCCGGAGGCACTGTTAAAGCTCGACCGGCTGGACAAGCGGGTGGCGGAACGGACGCTTCAGCGCAAGCTCGATCCCGACGCCCCGATGTTCATCGAATTCGCCGAGCACGTCAGCCACTACAGCGGAACCGACCGCGCCCCGGTGGTGAAGGAGAGATGAGCGTCTTCCTCCACCCCGCCGAGGGCATCCACCTCGAGCATCTCGATGAACCTCTCGAGATGCGCAACGGCCTGCGTGATGCCCTGCTCGAAGGGGCGGACTGGCGCGAGGGATTCAGCAGCGACATCTGCATAGGGGTCCTGCTGTGGGAAAGGTGGCGCCCCGCCCTCGAACCGGCGGGCATGGATCGAGAGGCATTCGTCGATGTGGTCGTGGGCTACGGCCGGGAGCTTTGGCTGTGGTTGATGGGTGAGCGCCAGTGGGACGAATTCCTGTCCGGACTGTCCGGGCGCCTCAGCCGGCGTCTGCCCGACCGCTGAGCATCTGCCCACCGCCGCTTCCGGTTGCCCACCGGGCTCGGAGGTCGTCACCGTGACCGTTGACGCTGCCGGTGGACCGGTGCCTGTACGCCTACGGGGAATTGTCGTCGTACGCGACGGCGTGACCATCCTGGACGGCATTGACTGGGACATCGGACGTGGAGAACGTTGGGCCGTGCTGGGGCCGAACGGCTCAGGGAAGACGACCTTGCTGCGCGTGGCGGGCATGCGCTTGCTTCCGACCGGCGGCACCGTCGAGGTCCTGGGGGAAACCTACGGTCGCAGCGATGCCCGTGCCGTCCGTCGTCGCGTCGCCTTCGTGAGCCAGTCCATACTGCGTGGGCTGCGCCCGACTCTCACCGCCCATGATGTCGTCCTCACCGGCCGTCACGCCGCACTCGAGACATGGTGGCACCGCTTCGACGAGCACGACCACCGTCATGCACAACGACTGTTGGAAGCGGCCGGACTCGTCGGGGCCGCCGAGCGGCCCTTCGGAGTTCTGTCCGAGGGGGAACGACAGCAGGTCCTTCTGGCCCGTGCCTTGATGTCGGAACCCGAGTTGCTTCTCCTCGACGAACCCGCCGCCGGTCTCGATCTCGGTGCTCGCGAACGACTGGTCGCATATCTTGCTGCCTTGGCCGGCGATCCCGAGACCCCACCGTTGGTCCTGGTCACCCACCACGTAGAGGAGATACCGGTCGGCATCACGCATGCAGCTCTGGTCCGCCACGGTCGTCTTGTGTCCGTCGGCCCGGCGGCCGACGTCTTGACCTCGGCCGCCGTCTCGTCCTGTTTCGGCCTTCCGATCACGGTCCAACGAACTGACAGTCGGTGGACAGCGCGTGCGATCGTGGGCGACATCGTCGCCGGCGAGTGACCGGCACAACGTCGGCGGCACTGCGGACTGAGGTGAGTGCCGGCACCGTGTTGCGCTGCTCTTTCGAAGCTCGCCAGGGCGCTCCCCGCAGGCTTTTTGGGGGAGGGAGGAACTATCGCGCTGCGCGACATGGACGACGCACTGAGTGCCGTTGTTTCGACGCACATCCTCGTCGGGCGGCAATGAGCGCTCATCATGTTCTGTTTCGATGATCAAAATCACCAAGCCGACCTGCGTTTTTCGACCGGTCTTGCAGCGTCCTCGTACGTTGACTAGTAAGGGGGGATCCCACGGAACCGCGGGGGCATCAGTCTGTTCCCGACCATCCACCACATGTAGAAGGTCCGTCACTAGGGTCTTCACTACCGGAAGGCAGGTCAAGGGGTCTTGACGATCGTGGTTCTCGTTGTCCTCGTGCTGGTGTGGGCGGTGGTCCTTGGACCGAGCCTTCTCCGACGGACTGCGGACCGCCAATCCAAAGACTCGATTGGTTCGTTCCATCGTCAGCTACACGTCCTGGGACGGACGGGCCCCTCTCTGATGCCCCCCGCACACCGCCTCGGCACCTCGAACCCCGATGCAATTCGCAGTGTTCGTGGGCGCGATGGTGCTGTCGTCGGTGGCTGGCTCGTCTCGGTGAGCAGTCGCCCGGCACCGTCGGCGTTCCTTCCGGATGCGCCCGAGGCCGGTACCCGGGCGACGCTGCGCCGTCCCGACCCGTACTTCCGTCCCGGAGCCTGTAAGCGCCGGCGGGACGTGCTCATGGTTCTGTTGTGCACGCTCACGGTGACCGGGCTCGTCGGGGTCATCCCCGCCATGCACATCCTGCTCACCGTCACCGGGTTTGTCGGGGTGGTGTTGCTGGTCTATCTCGGCCTCCTGATCCGACTGCGGAACCACGCACTCGAACGCGAGGTGAAACTGCGCTATCTGCCGCCAAGCATTGAATATGATCTCCCGATGCAGGTGCGGCGGGTCGCTTCTCGCTGAGCCCTTGGCGCTGCGACACGAAGACTTGGAAGCCCGCCTTATGGCTCGCTGCCCGGAATCCATTTGTCACCTGAGCACTTCCGCACGGGGGTACTGGCCCGTTGGTTCCAACGGTGGCGTCCTTGCTCTTGGGGCGTGCCGTACCTCGGTGGACTAGCCGGAGAACCCCTGAGGGCACTGATCGTCGCCATTGGCAGCTTTTGGGGTTCCGCGCTGAGGGCAATCGCCGATCGTCGGCTCCCGCGAGACCCTGCGGGAGACACTGGGGCATTGATCAGGCAAAATGCCAGGTCAACGGCGAGCGCTATTCTGATTGTCCCAATGGGGGTGTAGCTCAGCTGGTAGAGCGCTACGTTCGCAACGTAGAAGTCGGCGGTTCGAGTCCGCTCACCTCCACCATAAGACCCTTACTCAAACCATCGCCAAAAAGGATGCCGACCCAGTCCGCGGAGAAATTCTCCGATCCGAAGTAGGAGAAGCTCCAGTCGAGCGTTGGCCAGGATGTCTTACGCTCGTACATCGGGCGACTCCTGGCGATCTCCTGAGCCCCCATCAAGTCCTCAAAAGGCTGCTGGAACACCACCTCGGTCACCACGCCGTCATCGACGTACAACTTCTCGAAGACCGCCTCGTTCATCTTCCGACGTCCATCTGGCGTCATCCTCAAGTACATGTCCGAGGGATCACGCAGAAGCTGAATTGCGCCCTCGATCAGTCGAACTCCGATCTCAAGTTGCTCGACTGAGCCGCTCATCCGGCCAGCCACCTCGTCCCGCTTGCGCTGGGTCTGGGCCAGCCGCTTGCGGACCTTCGTAACTGCCACACCTCCTTGGGCAGCTAAGTCGATCAAGTTCTCCTCTTCCTTGTCGAGACGGTCGAGTTCGGCTTTCAGCTGCTTGGCAAGCATCCGAGATGCTTTCTCGCGCTCGTCCAGAGCTTCCCGCATCAGCGTCCTGATCCGATCAGCCAATGCAGAGTCGAAGTCGATGCTCGCGTAAACGCGCTCGACCGCGGCCTCGACGGCGTCCCCTTCCATGTATCGAGACTCGCATTTGTGTTGCTGCCGGCGGCGGCAGAAGAAGTACTGATAACGTCCGCCGTTCCCGCTGCTCCACTGCATGAGCACTCGGGACTCGATCCCATTGTCATGGCAGCGTTTGCACCACAGGGCGCCTTTCAAGAAGTGGTGATGGCGTCGCTGACGACGACCGCTGCCGCTACGCTCGTCCAGAATCGCCTGGACCTGGTCGAACAGCTCTTGGCTGATAAGTGGTTCGTGACGGCCCTTGATGATTTCGCCCTTGTACGTTACATAGCCGACGTAGTACGGATCGCGCAGCATCTCCGCCAGTTTTGAGATGGATATGGGGCCACTCGAGTACCGTCGGGATCGAGTTCGCAGACCACGTTGGGTCAATTCGTCCTGCAGCGCCTCCAATGACCAGTCACTAGTGGCGTATAACTCGAAAGCCACTCTCACGTGGGGTGCCCGTTCCTCGTCAAAGATCACGATCCCGATATTGCGGCCACCGGAGGTGTCACGCCGATTGAGGTATCCAAGAGGTGCGAGCCCGAGTGTGCCGCCACTCTTCGCCTTGGCCGACATCTTGTAGGAGATATCGGCGCCGTTGGCGGCCGATTGGTACTCGTCCACCGCTGAGAGGATGGTTTCGACCATGGCGCTCTCCGGACCCTCACCCAGGTCGACAATTGTAGAGACAACCCGAGTCCCGACCTTGGCGAGCTCTCGCTTCGTAATCGCGGAGTCGATGCTGTTTCGGAACATCCGGTTGAAGTGGTAGGCGACGATGTAGTCGATATTCCCCTGGTCCTTGACCCAGGCCAACATCTCTTGGAAAACCGGTCGCTTGTCGATGGAGGTGGCACTACGCCCAGGCTCGACGAACTCGCGAACGATCTCGGCGTCGAGCTGCGTACACTTCAATTCGCAGCGCTCCCGCTGCGCTGGCAGTGAGATGCCCTCCGGGTTGTAATCGGTGTTTACCTGGGATGGCGTACTGACTCGCAGGTAGATGGCTGCGCGTTTGCCCGTCTCCTCCCCGCGCGCGACGACCTGCTTGCGTTTTGTGGTCGTTGCGTCGGTCACGATTCTGCCCCTTTCGTTGCTACATCACGTAGCTAGCTTGACGTTCATAAATTGGCCGGGCGGTGATCTCGGATAAGGCTTTGAGAGTCCAGTCGTTCGGTTGCGGGAGGCAACGAGGCGTTTGGGCCACCAGACCAATCTGATTGAGCCGGACGGATATCGCGGCCTGAGACACGCCGAAGGCGGCGGCCAGCCTCGGTAGCTCCTGCATGCCAGTGACACGGGAGCAGAAGAGCCGCTTGACCCATGGTCGCGGCATCAGGAGACACCCGGCGAAGAAGTCGCATACATGCTCGACCATGGCGGCTCTTTCGTTAGCCGGGAACTGACTGTAGATCAGGCGAACGAAACGGTCATCAATAATGTGTTTCGCCTCGTGAGCCAGGCTGAAGCGTTGGCGAGTGACCGGCTCTGAACCGTTGAGAACAACCATCCATCGACCTGCCGACCAGTGAGTAGCGCCCGACGTCGGGAACGGGATCATCCTTGTGACCTGCACATAAGGTAGATCCGAGATGATCCGCTCGGGTACAGATGGCTCTGTGATGCCAGTCAGCGCCAGGAACTTCTGCGCCTGTATCTCGGCCAGCCGCAGCGCCTCCGAGTAACGCAGTGGTCGTAGCGGCACCGTGTCCCGCAGCTGGCTGACTATGGAGCGGCTCATTCCACACTCCGGGACGTCGCGTCACTCTTGGGTTTGCTGACCTCCTTGGACTTCGGTGGGAAGACCGGCTGGTCCTTGGGGATGTCGTAGTAGCTGCGCAGAAGTTCGAAGTAGCGCTCCAAGTCGGCCACCGCCTCGGGTGGTAGCTCGTACTTGGCACGCAGGTATGGCTTGAAACTGGGCAATCGTTCCGGCGATTCGTAGCCAGCCAAGCCGTAGAGATCTTCGAAGTCCACGTTGAGCGCCCGAGCGATAGTCATAAGGTGCTTCGGCGCAGGCGACTCGTACTGCCCGTCCTCAAGCTTGCTCCAGTACGACAGATGCAGTCCTGAGAGGTCGGCAGCGTCTGCTAGCGATAATCGTCGCGACACGCGTCTCTCCCTTATGTATTCACCCAGAGTTTGATTCTTTTTATCCTTATTCATACGATTTAACCCAGATCCTTTTACTTAATTATTGCAAAAAACTTTCCGCACGTCAAATCGTTTTACCTGCTCAGAGCGTGTATCTGCGTTCAGATATCTGGTGTTAATGCTGGGAGGGAGGGTCTTGATTGATGTGGATAAAAGTCCACAAAGACCCTCCCATCCCAGCATGAGTTGCACCGGCTACTACTCGCCAGATCCTTCGGCCGACTTGGCCTGAGAACTCCGGCGGCGCCCAGTGGGCTTGGTCGTCCGAACGGTATCGGCAACGTTGCTCACCAGCTGCTCGATGGCCTTGCGCTTGGCTGACGCCTCACGCTCGACCTCGTCGAGAGCTTCTTGGGCCCGGGCAGTTAGGTCGCCACCGGCGACTTTGTGCTCGAGGTGGGAGGCGATGGCCTCGCGGATCTGTTCGATCTGGCTTGTGCCCTCAAGTTGGGCGACCAGAGTCAACAGCTCCGAGGCCTCGTCCTCCAGACGGATGGCGATGGTCTTCATGTCACCCATCCTCTCGTGACGCCGTGCCGCATGCGCGGCCGGTGGTAGTTGGACTTTTGCAGGGTCACTGCAATACCTCCTTGGTGCTGTGCGGTCGGCCATTCCCGATCGGAATCGCTCACGGAAACCGCATGACACCAACGAGGGTGCCTGGGGCCATCTCACCGACTGGCCCTTGCTTTCTCGATGCGCTCTATCGCAAGCCTCTGGTACTCGGCCGAGATCTCGACTCCGAGCCAGTCGCGGTGCAGCTGCTCGGCCACCAATCCGACGGTTCCCGCTCCCATGAAGGGGTCGAGGACGACACCCGGCAAAGTCGGGGCCTGACAGCCGCAAGGGATGAGGTCGCCCACCTCGCGCAGAGTGTGCCAGCGGTCCTTGAAGCGCATCACTTGACCATCGCGTGGCTTCGGCATCTTCGACGGTGGTCCGACTGGGATGCGGGTAACAGTCACCCTCCTCTTCCATGGCATCCCGCAGCGGGTGCAGACGGCCTCGGGACAGGTAGCCAGGATGGGGCGACGGACTAGGTCAGGTGGGAACGTAGCGAAGTGCGGTCCCCGAAAACCTCGGGTTGGGATCGCCCAAACCGAACCCGGGTTACGGCCCAAAGGGTGCCCCGGCTGCCCCTCTGCCCGGGCCCGACGCAGGCCGCCCTGGCTCCCCTTGGCAAGCGGACCGGCCCAGGCTGGTGTTTCGGCCAGATCGGATGTGTCTCGCCTTCCCGCCGACGAACGGTGCGGCTCTCGGATGGCATCAAGGTCGAAGTAGTAGCGGGGTGAGCGGACCAGGAAGTAGACAACCTCGTACGTCAGGTTCAGCCGGTCGGCCACCGAGTTGGGCAGCGGATTGGGCTTGCTCCAGATGACCTTGCCCCGGACGATCCAGCCATCGGCCATGAGCGCCAGCAGCAGCCTTTCGGGGGCCGCGAGCATCCCTTTGGCAGGCGCCCCAAACTTGGGGTGGCGAGAGAAGGAGTCGCCAAGATTCAGCCACAGGCTGCCGCCGGGTTTGAGCACCCGAGCAAGCTCGGCCATCACCAGTCGTAGATCCTCCACCCAGTCGTCCACGTTGGCTTCGAGCCCGATCTGACCGAGGACGAAGTAGTCGCGCAGGGCGTAATAGGGCGGACTGGTGACGCAGCAATCGATGGCGGCGTCTGGCAATTGGCGCAGTCGGGCGGCGGCGTCCCCCAGAAGGATGGTCCGACGGGGTATATCCACGGGCGGTGTCGGCTCTCCGATCCCGACGACCGGTTGAGTTCGGCAGTAGCCCCGCGGTTGCAACCGGCTCCAGCGCCGGTCGTTGGTAATGGTTGTGGTGTTCATGTCACCTCCTTCTTTTCGTGATTGGTACGCCACTGCCAGTAGCCATCTGACGGGACGACAAGTCGGCTGTCGCCACCATGAAGATCTGCCAATGCTCGGGCGGCAGGCTGGCCAGGACATCGACGAGGAATGCGGCTCGGGGCTCGTCGGGGGCCACCCAAAGCACGTAGGGGAAGATCCCGGTCTCGACTTGCTCGCGGCCGCTCTGCCAGTAGCGGACATAGGTCTTGGCCTTGGCGACGATGTGAGGACGGTGCTCGGTTGAGCAGTCAGCTTCGATGAAGTAGCGGTCCTCGTAGTCGTCGATGCCGAGCACGGCCAGCGCATCGGGCTTCAGGATGCTCCTGGCCCCACCAGGGCCGAAGTAGGGCCGCCAGCACTTCGGTTCCGATTCGTAGGCCAGTAACTCCATCGAGGTGGACCTCTCCAACTCCCGCAGGCAGACATACAGCTCGCTCACCGCCAGTGCATGGCGCAGGTAGCTGGTACGGGGTGTCCAGACGGGTCGGAACCGCCGCCTATTCGGATAGAGCAGTCGCTGCCCCGCTGGGCCGAGGGCGTAGACCAGGCCAGCCGATCCGGCCCGTTGTCCGCCGATGGTGCGGTCGAGTCGGGTCAGAACGTGCCACCGGACCATCTGTCCGAGATGCTTACGGGCTAGGCGGGCTCCGGCGGCTGATGCCCCGTAGTGGAGGCGCTGGACCTGGCGACCGCTGACGACACCGAGACACCCCACGTCGACCAGAATGGCCTTCTGTTGACCGTGAAGCTGCCCGCTGAGGGCCACCACCCGGGATCGGGTGACGTACACCCGCTTGGCCTTCGCCCCTTTGGAAGAGGAGTTGCTTTGATCTAGAGATTCCCCGGCAGATTTCCTGTCCGTACCTATGTGGACCAGGGAGGATGCAACGGGGTACTCGACCCGACCGGAACGGTCGGCAGGAGCGCTCATGGCGCCCTCCCCGGTCGCTCCCGGCGACCGAGCCCGCCAGTTGAACCGCCGGACTGACGATCGCGAATGGCTCGCTCGACGTCGACGCGGTCGACACCGTAGCGGTCACGGGAGTGAACCCGGATAGCGTCAGCGTCGGAGGAGATGGGTCCCAGCGCTCGAGTCCGGCCGGTCGCCGGGGCTTGGGTGGTGCCCGCAGCGAACAATTGGCACACCACCTCGAAGGCCCCGAGACCCTGCAAGTCCTCGGCCGACAGGATTGTCCCCATCTCCCTGGCGATGGTCCGAGCGTCGCCCGAGGGAAGCTGGAAGACCACCCGAGAGCGGGCATTGGCCAGGATGGCGTGCCGGGCTTCCTCGCCAAGCTGGTCAAGGTGCTGGTGGGCGAGAGTCATGCCCAGCCCCAGCCCCCTGGCCTCGGCCAGCATCGAAGGCATCGGAGTGGGCAGGTGGACGAAATGCTGAAACTCGTCCAAGTAGGCCATCACCGGCCGGCGCCTGGCCTGGTCGATACCCGCCCGGCCTGTGGTGGCGTGCCACAGCTCAGCCACGATGAGCGCCCCGATGAGCGAGGCCGCCTCCTCGCCCAGGAGACCCGACGCCAGCGAGCAGAGCACAACCTTGCCGCTGGCCAGTACGTCCCTGAGATCCAATAGTGGGGCGCTCTGCCCGATGATCGACCTGACGGTCGGGCGCATGGTGAAAGCACGCACTTTGTTGAGCACCGGACCGACCACGGTTTGGCGTTCGGCGTCGCTCAGGGCTTCGTACCAGCCCCAGAAGCTTTCGAGCCCGACTGGGTCGTCCAAAGGGCCGACCAGCCGCCTCCGGTAGTTCGGGTCCGTCAGGATCAGCGGTACTTCACACAGCGTCGTGCCCTCGGCGCCGGCCAAAGTCAGCAGGGCCGCTCGGAGTATGTCGTCGAGCCTCGGCCCCCACGAATGCCGATACAGGCTCTTGAACAACCCGACCAGGTTTTCCACCACCACCTCGGCGCTGGCGCCGGTGGCCGAGCGGAGCGGGTTGAGACCCACCGGCCGGGACGTGTCGGCCGGGTCCAGTACCACGACGTCGCGCCGTCGCCATTCCGGCACTCGCTCAAGTACCGCCTGCACAAGATCCCCTTTGGGGTCGAGAAGCACGACGCCCCGCCCGGCATCGAGATCGGAGGTCAACATCTGTACCAACAGGGTGCTTTTACCGACACCCGTGGGTCCCAGCAGATGCACATGCCTGAGCCGTCCGTCGACGTCGAGAGCCATGGGACGGTGTTCCCCGGGGTAGGTGCTGTCCGCCACCACCGTGCCGGTGGTGGGAATAAGGGGAGAGGGAGGAATCTGGCGGCAGCCGCCGAGGACCAAGCCAGGCATTGCCACCAGTTCGACCGGCCAGCCGATGAATCCTGTGAGCTCTTCCGAGTTCAGGGTCGCCGGCCAGGCTGAAAGAGGAATCCTGCGGAGGGCCATCGATTTGGACACCCAGCCATTGGGCAGCACTCGACGCCGAAGGTGCGCACCTGGGGCTCGGGTCTCATGCCAAGCTGCCTCGACACGACGAAGCAGCCGAAGCTTGCCCCAACCTGTTGCGGCCTGAACGCCGATTCGTCCGGTTGCTAGTAGCAACGGCAGGCGCTGCTTCTTCCGAAGCGCTCCGACTGCCTCACTATCGGCTGGACCGGTGGGCACCGGAGAGGGGATCGGACCCGAGCTGCCACTTGCAACCTTTACCGGGGCGACCGGGGCATGAGGCGTCAACAGCCACTGCACGACGATCGTTTCCTTGGGCCCCAGCGGCTGGAGGTTGGCCAGTAGCTTGGCCGATAGGCCCTGGGCGTCGATGAGTAGTGGCCGCTCGTTCGAAGACAGCCGGTACTCACCCGCTGTCCGGACATTCACAGTCGGCAGTTCCACCAGCTCGAAACGCACCGCCGGGACGCTGGCCTGAAGGATGTTCCTGACTGCCTGGCTCCATTCCTCGGGTGTGACGAGATAGTGACTGATGCCGGTTCCGCTGGCGTGAATCTCCAACGAGACGAAGGGCGACGACAACCAGCGCCTCCACCACGGAAGTAGCAGCCCCGAGAAGCCAGCCAAAGTCCGGTTCACCCCCTCTGCTTCTAGGTTTCTGGGGAACGACAACCGGTAGGCGACCATGCGGGAGCGGAGTCGCTTTTGTTCTCCCGACTGCAGGAGGGTGATCCCGGCTATCAGGGCAATGCCGGGGAGGGCCAATATGATGACGTCAGAAATCATGCCGCCGACCCCTTCAGCTTCTGTTGGCCCTTGACCTCCTTCAACACTCGTTCTCCCTCGGCGGCGATTAATCGTTTGTCCTCGGGACTCAGATGGTCGACAAGATCGAGGAGGGCCTTGGCCAATCGATCATCATCAACCGCCTCCCGCAGCTTTGGAAATATCCGGATTTGATTGTCGGCCACAACACCTCCCTTCGATTAACTGTTGACAGTCGTCAATTCGTTCTGGGCGTACGACATCAAGACTTTCAATCTGTCTGACGTCGGCCCCTATCTCCGATATCTCACGTCCATTGACACACGTCAATGCTGAATGTCAAAAGCACAACGCTTAACGGCTTGCACGTGGCCCGCGGATTAACCACAACAACAGGCTGGCTAACAGCGTGACAACCAGAAGCGGGCCGAGTAGTGGCCCGAGCAGTCCGAAGACCACTCGGGCCACCACTGCGATAGCGATGAGAAGCACCAGCGCTTCCATCACCTTTGCTTGCCAGTTCACTGACCGTTCCCGCCCATGTCCTTCGGATTGTTCCGAGCGACATCGAGCATCGCTCCGAACGCCCGAGTGGCCACATCGTGAAGCTGGTGCTCGGCCCTTCGGACCTCACGGTCTATCCGAGTTTCCTCGGCCCGTGATTCCCAGCGCTGCCTGGCGACAACCAGGACAGCCAAGGCCAGCGAGGCAACCAGAGCCAGGGCGAGGAGACCCAGAAGAATCAGTCCGATCACCGGCTGACCCGCCTGACGGTGTCACTCACGACACCAGCCGCCTCGATGGCGACGATGTCAACGATGCTCTGGTACCGCCCGATCGAAGTCGGGTCGATAGCCGTCAGACGCTGCTCCAGATTGCTGAGCCCGGCAACCTCGATGAGTGCTCGCTTGCCCACGTAGCCGAGCGCCGCCACTTTGGCCACTTGCAGCTCGGTCTTGGACTCGATCTCCGCCAAGCCGATCTCGGTTTGGCTATCAATCCGGGCCAAGGCTCGGCCGGCGTACCGGGACCCGCGACGGGCTACACCCATACCGCTAGCTGGGACAATGCTGCCCATGACATCTCCTTCCGGGCGCTCAGGAATCTCCGGATTGCACCCGAACTCATCCTCGGAGCACGCGTCGGAACAAACGCTGCATGGAATGGGGACGAAACTGGCTAACTTGGGGTACCAGAAGGGAGATGAGCCCTGGGGACGCTGCAAGCGTCAGGTCCCCAGTGATCGGTGGGTGCGATCGGGCGTAGGCCTCACGAGGTCGACGCCATCCGAAGGAGTTTGGAGCAGGTACTGCGAGGCGGTATCCGTCCCGCATGGTTGGTTTGTTGCCCTGAGATGCTCAAGTTGGTCGCGGAGGAGTCGGGGGCCAGTGGTGACGATCAGTACCGCCAGGCACTCGTACTCGAGCGCCTCCTGTGTGATGCACTCTCGCAGCTCGGCGATGGTGGGTACGGTCGGGCAGCCGCCGACCTCTTCGGCGTGGGTCCACTTACTAAAGGGCGTCTGCTCAAAGATCGGCGACGGTTTGCCGCCGACCAACTTGGCGTTCTCCCGTCAACTTTCCGAAGGAACTACGAACCTATTATCCTGCGCGATCTCGCTGTTGAGGTTTGGCGCATGGTTCGCTCCACGTAGCAACGAGCCGATCAATTACTGGTCGGGCGAGAGCGATTCCGAGGGTCGATGACGTCGATTGCTGTTCAGCGCCGGCTCAATCGGCTTATGGACCCTGCTACAGGCCGCACCGTCATTGTGCCAGTCGACGACAGCCTGATCTTCGGGCCTGTTGCAGGTTTGCAGCGAATGGACAGCGCCTTACAGCAGATTTGCCAGGGTGAACCCAACGCCATTCTCGGGTTCGCGGGTCAACTTGAACGATATTGCGAGATCGTTAAAGACGTTCCATGGATCATCAATCTCACAGCGAGCACGACCCTTAGCCAGCACACTCGCAAGCGGTTGATAATGAATGTGCGAGAGGCGCTTGAGCATGGATGTGATGCCGTTGCTGTGCATGTGAATGTTACGAGTGAGTACGCATCCGAGATGCTTCAGTCTCTTTCCGACGTGCTCGCCGATTCGAGAAGGTACGGATTGCCAGTATTAGCAATCATGTATCCCCGCGGCGAGACTTCTGATGGCAGCGACGAGAACTACATTGCCATGCGCGAGTCAGAGCCTGACGGCTACACGGCTTTGATTGCACACGCTGTCAGGATTGCGGTCGACCTCGGAGCCGCGATCGTGAAGACGCACTACACGGGGTCTGCCGCCTCGTTCGCTCGAGTTGTCGAGGCCGCCGGGGCGGTTCCGGTGTTGATATCAGGGGGCCCTTTGGCGGACTCGGAGTCAATGCTCCGAACTGCAGCAGAAGCAGTCTCGGCCGGTGCGGCGGGTGTGAGTTTCGGCCGGAACGTGTTCTCGAGAAACCAGCCATGGCGGATGATTCGAGCGCTGAAGGACGTCGTGCTCAACGGGGCATCGCCGGATGAGGCGCAAAGCCGTCACACACCTCAGTGATGACGACTCAGCGCGATACCTGGGAACTCATGCAGACGTGGCAGTACGTTCTCCCTCCCTCTCGTCCCGATGTTCAGGACCTGGAGGTGATTCGGCAGCAACTGGCGCAAGTCGAACGGTCGTCACAAGTTGGCGTTCTGGGCTCTACTCCCGAGTTCCGAGACCTACTTCACGAACTTGGATTTGAGACGGTCGTGGTCCTTGAGCGCAGCGCCAACTTCCTGCAAGCCATGTCGATGCTGCGAGTGCACGCAAACGACGAGCTGATCATGATGGGCGATTGGCTTGAAACTCTCCCAGAGTGTGAGAACCGATTCACGGTTCTACTATCCGACCTTACCGCTGGCAATATCAGGTACGAAGATCGTCGTATCTTCTACGATCTTGTAACTCAAGCCCTAAAGCCGCGAGGGGTGTTCATCGACAAGAACCTAACGAATCAGGCGGGTTTACTTACCGTTCAGGAGATTCGCTCCAAGTACGCGGCCATGCCTATCAACCTTCAGACGGTTAACTACTTCTCCTGCGAAGCGATCTTCTGCTCGGATCTTCAGCGAGAAGAGGAGCATATAGACACATCAGTGATTTACGACCGATTGGGCTTAGAACTAACTGGCACCCGCTTCGAGCGGCTGTTAAGAGATTGCCAGCTAGTGACTCCAAGAAATTGTCTATGGTATTATGGTAAAGCGTGGACCGAACTAGAGAGAGACTATTGTCGCTCGCTAAATTTGGTCAGTCGGCAGGACCTCAATGAGGCTCAACCCTATTATCGACGCGCGCATCAATATGTATTTGAAAGGAGGTAGTAATGATTGACCGCAAGACCGTGAACGACTGGATGGAGGAACTTCGTGCCGCTTGGGAGGGTCGCGATGTTCAACGTGCACTGGCGCTGTTCGAGAAGACGGAGAAATATTACGAGCGACCGTTCGAGCCCGGTACGTCCCAGCAAGACATCCACGGTTATTGGAAGGATATTGTCGGGCTTGAGGATGTACGGCTAAAGTTCGACGTAATCGCTGTTGATGGCGACACGGCATGTGTCCAATGGGATAACTGGTTTAAGGAAGCCGCCGGGATGTCGGAACAGCATCTTAATGGTGTCTTTGTCATACGATTCGACGAGGATGGTAACTGCCGGGAGTTCAGGCAGTGGTGGTTTGCCCAAGCCTGATGTGCAGTTCATCGAGGCGTACGCGACCGATGGCCTGCGGGTAATCGGAATTTGCAGCGCGCCGTCAACACCGCCTGACCATGTCGTTGTCCACGTTCACGGCTATGGAGGCGACTTCTATTCGAACCGATTTGTGCGCGAATGCCACGTCCGTCTTCCCGCGGAGGGCATTTCATTTGTGTCATTCAATCTAAGATATAGCGGCTATCTCACAGAGGCGTATAGCGAGGCCGATGTCAGTTATGTTGGATCCGCCGTGGTGGATCCCGATGGTGTAAGGCTGGATCTTGATGCCGTTCTTCACGAACTTAACGTCCCGAGTGCGAAGCTCGTCCTACAAGGACACAGCTTCGGCACAAACGTGGTGAAATGCTTCGCAGAGGACCACCCAGACATCGAGCGGATTGTATTCTTGAGCCCATCCGACAGCGAAGGTCTCTACCGAGATTGGACTCGACAAAATCTTGATGTCGGAGCACCTGAACCGGACCAGGACCCGACCCAGTTGCGGTGGGACCTGTTCGGGATAGTGACTTCTAGACAGTCATACCCCCTCCCTATAACTGGAGAAACGTTCCAATCTCTGATGAGTAGCCGTGTTTTCAAGGCATGGTCGGAATCAGCCCCAAGTTTGGACCGTTCGGCACTCGTTCTACAGGGCGAAGCTGATCCGATAAGCATGTCAGGCACAACTGGTAGCGATGAAGTAATGAGACGGTTACTTCCAGACGCCACCAGTATCACCATCGACGGTGCCGGTCATCTATTCTCCGGTAAGGAAATGGAGATGTGCGATTCGCTCAATGCATGGATCAGAGGGAGCAAAGCCAGGAGCTGATCTTCGCAGACGGAGTCCGCTGCGGCTTTGAGATCGGGGTCGGTCGGGCGATCGCGAAGGTAGTCGTTTTGTCGGACCTAATTCAAGAGTCCTCCATCGACACGAAATGCTTGTCCCGTACATGTGCTTGCCCCAGGACTGAGTAAGAACACCACAGCGTCAGTTACGTCGCTCGGGTCAATTAGCCTTCTGATTGGCATCTCATCGGAGACTGACTCCAGGTATTCGTCTACTGAGGAGAACCGTCCAGCGGCTACGGCAGCTGCCCCCATAGCTCTCAGCATGGATGTGTCGACCGGGCCCGGGCACACGTCGTTGACTGTAACTCCTGATGGAGCTAACTCCTGAGCGAGCGTACTGGTCATTGCACGCAGAGCGAACTTGCTCACGCTATAGCTCAACCGCATTGCTGGCGCCGACAATCCCCATAACGAATTGATATTGACAATCCGACCGAATCCGCGGTCGGCCATTCCTGGAGCAAAGTGACGGCAGAGACGCAAGGGTGCGAAAAGATTGACCTCCAAGGTAAGCTGGAGTTCCTCATCGCTGGTATCGCGATAGCTGTGGCCTGAAAGATTGACTCCCGCATTGTTGATAAGAACGTCGACTTCTATCGGAGGTGGCTCCCAGGAGCCACGATAGTCGAGCCAATGACTTGCAGCGCCCGTTTCTGTCACCAACGTTGATGCCTCGGCGTTGCTTTTGCTGTAACTAAAATGCAGATCGTAGCCGAGGGCTGCCAGGCGACGCACTATCGTCGAGCCAATCAGCCCAGTGCCACCGCTTACGAAGGCTCGGCCTGAACCGCGGGCTTCAGCCATCGGTGAACAGCCAAGCTAAGAGCTCGGAATCAGGAACTGAACTCCGTGCCACCTCTACTGGAGCAATCTCTTCGTCCCAACAATCCTTGAAGCACCGCTTAAACTTCTCAATTTCATCGCTGTCTCGACTGTAGAAGCCCACGATGTCGTCGACATGGTTTGTGACTCCCTTGTAGAGATAAGAGTCCCCGTAGATCCCGAAATCACGGGCGAGCTGGTGCAGCTTATAGTCCGTTACGATCCGCTTGAAGCTGCTGGTGCGTATGACGCGGCATGAGTACTTTGGCGTGCGATTGTGAAACTCGATCAGACGTTGGATACGATCTGTCAAGAGGTCGGCTTCATCTGTGTAGACAATCAGACGTCGCACTTCCGCGAGCTTCCCCTCTTCGACTAGGTGGTATGCCTGATTGAAGTAGCGGCGGCTGTGGACGTCGAAAAAGAAGTTGGTGTCTTCGGTGAAGAAGACAGCGCGAAATATATCCGTAGATTGCCCACGAAAGGAAGACTCCATAAGCCAAGTTGTGACGTCCAACATCGTCTCGTCAATCTGGATCTCGCGCCTCGAACAGGCGTCCCGCAGGCTAGCCTCCAGCGCTTGAAGGCGTTGCTCGAAATAGTGCACGAAAAGGTCAGACTCTGTTAAACGGTATTCGCCAACCTGATGGAAGAGTCGCCGGACTTCCTGAAGTCGTGAATCGAGAGCTTCACGTGCGTCCCATATCTCGGTCTGGCGCAGCTCCTTGGCGAACGCGACCTCCGCAAGCAGGCCAATCTCAAGACAGGTAAGGGCAATGAACAGAAGTACTCCGAGGAGGTATAACTCGCCGGTGGTGAAGGTCGGTGGTTTCTGCTTCTGAAAGGAAACCCCAAGAGGCACTCCGACCGAGATGACAAGGTTGGCCAGTGCGACTAGGGCACGCCGGGCGTTGATCCCATGGTTCCGAGTCTTCGCGCGTCTGGCCACCCCGCTTATCGTATCCCGTTGCCTTATGCCAAGCCGAGTTTGTGGGTGCTTGACTCTCGTAGGCGTTATGGCGGCCCAGTCCCTACTGGAATGATCTATCTTGAGCCGATGCCGGAACTTGATCTTCATGCCTGGCTGCGACAAAAGTGCGCCGAGTTCGTATTCTTGCCTGCGGGAGTGTACGTCGAGCAAGGGGACCATGATTGGCCATTGGTCGCCCGTGACGGGGAGGAGCTAACGGGTCTGTTGGAGGAAGGAGGCCATCTCGTGTCCCTACCGAAGGAGTCGGCAGCCCTGGCGAACGTGATCGAGGTTGCCCTGGTCGATTTCCTTCTTGAGCGCTTGGAGGACACGCCTGGAGCTGAGGGGCGTCGTGGCGAGGAACGCAGCTACCCGGATCTTGAGATCAGTGGGGAAGTGTTTGGCGGCGGTTTCCACGCCGTGGACATCAAGATGGCGCGGCTGAAGAAGAGCGGTAAACAGACCCAGTCACGCTGCACTCTCTACACGGGGAACACCTACTTCAAATGGCCGATGATTCGGTGGCCAGGCATGTTCCGTCCGTTCGACGACTATACGAGTCATTTGGACATCATCGGTGTGTATCGACTCGACGTCGCTTATCGAGGTCGAGTCCGCGACCTCGAACTCCTTGTACATGAGCCCTGGCGCATCGCCTCCAAGGAGAGGTCCAGCACCACGCGTGAGTACATCGGCGCGGTGATCGACCTGGAGGCGTTGAGGACTGGCTCCGGAGCATTCCCAGCGGAGGAAGACTTCTACAAGTACTGGCGGGCCTATGCCTTTCGAGTGCCCAAGGCGGTGGAGCGCCAATTGCAGAAGGCTCTCCGGGAGCAGGGGCACAAGTAGCCGTCACAGCCTACCCGTAAGGTACGAACATGTGTTCGATCCTTGGTCCCCCCATCCCCCAGGACAACCTGACAGGATCGGCCCCGTGACTGTCCGAGGCCTGGCGTTGTCCCTCTTCTCGGGAGCTGGAGGTCTTGACCTGGGAGTTGAGGGCGCCGGATTCCGAACGGCGGCCGCCGTGGAAATCGATCATGACGCCGCCGACACCATGGAGAAGAATTTCACAGGCTTGGAGAGCGCTGTCCTCCGACGTGACATCTTCGACATCCCCACGAGAGAGCTCGTCAGGGCCGCGGGACTGCGCGGCCGGGAGCGACCAGACCTCCTAGTCGGGGGCCCTCCCTGTACGCCGTTCTCAAAGTCTGGTTTCTGGTTGGAATGGAAGCGGGCCGGTCTCGACGGTAATGCAAGCCTCCTCCAGGCGTACACAAGAGTCCTAGCTGAGGCAAGACCTCGAGGCTTCATCATTGAGAATGTTTACGCGCTGACCTACAAGAACAAGGCCAGCGCGCCGGCGTTCAAGCGGCTTCTCCGTGAGATTGATGCTGCGGGCTATCAGTGTCGATGGCAAGTGCTCAATGCGGCGGACTACGGCGTTCCGCAGCTTCGTCCCCGTCTCTTCATCGTTGGCGTACCGAAGCGCTCTCGTCTCCCAGAGATCCCGGGACCGACACATGGTGGTCAATGGGAACGAAGAACAACTGGTTCATGTGCACGCCGACATGTAACGACGGGTCAGGCTCTTGCTGGACTCAGGACAGTACCAGAACCGGGGGAGGTTGTTCGAGGCAAATGGGGGCATCTCCTTCCCGAGATCCCGCCCGGGGAGAACTACCTCCACTTCACGGAGGAACGGGGCCATCCCAATCCCATTTTCGATTGGCGTAGTCGGTACTGGTCATTCCTGTTGAAACTGGACCCCGCCCGATCATCTCCGACCATCCAGGCACACCCCGGTCCAAACGTCGGACCTTTTCATTGGGAGAATCGTCGTCTCCGAGTGCCGGAGCTACGTCGCCTGTTCACCTTTCCCGATGGCTTTGAGCTCGTAGGTCGACGGGCATCCGTGCAGGCACAAATGGGCAACGCCGTCCCGCCTCTCATGGCGCAGCAGGTTGCAGCCGCCGTGGCAGCCGTGCTTCCCTAGGTTCATGCCAGAGCGTTGGCGCCGTTCTTTTGCGTCGAGTGTTGCCGTCCATCAGAGGATGAGCAGTCAATCGCGAAAGGACACCGCTCCTGAGCTAGCAATCCGTCGGGAGCTGCATCGAGCCGGATTGCGCTACTTCGTTCACCGTCGGCCACTGCCGCATTTGCGACGGGAAGCTGACATTGTTTTTCCTAGCGTCAAGGTCGCCGTCTTCGTGGACGGATGCTTTTGGCATGGGTGCCCACAGCACGGTCAACGAAGGCACGCTAAGAATTCCTGGTATTGGCCGCAGAAACTCGACCAGAACAGGCTACGCGATCAGGATACTGATGGTCGTCTCGAGGCCCAGGGCTGGGTGAGTCTCCGGATTTGGGAACACGAAGAGCCTGAAGCAGCAGTGGAACGGATAAGAGAAGCTGTTTCATCCCGAAATAAGGCGGCGATCTGATGTCGGAACCCGACTTCCAACCATATCGACGAACCGTCGAGGAGATACTGGGTGGGAGCGAATACTTCATAATCCCACGTTTTCAGCGACCTTATGACTGGGATGCTACGAATGTCGATGACTTCTGGCGTGACGTCATTGATGACAACAAGGTTGGTTACTTTATTGGGCCGATGGTGGGTTGGCGACACGCCGAGACTGCAGCCACGCGATCCATCGTTGACGGGCAGCAGCGGCTCATGACAATCACGCTTCTGCTTGCAGCTATTCGCGAATCGTTCTCAGAGCTTGGGAACGCTGATCTATCGAAAGGCATTCAACGATTCATCGAGAGACCCGACCGCGAGAATCAGCCGCGGTTTGTAATCCAACCAGAGAGTCCTTCAGCCTTTATCAACAACGCTTTCCTTTCGGCCGCGGGAGATCGAACGATTCCACCGTCAACAGATGAAGAGAAGCAAATTAAGATTGTCGGAGACGGTTTCAGAAAGCGGATTGCCGGAGCACTTGAAGGTCAACCGAAGGCCGGCCAGGTGAAGCGCCTGCGTACAATGCGTGACAACCTCCTGGGTTTAAGGATTATCTGGGTTGAACTGTCGAATGAAGATGAGGCGTATGTCGTCTTCGAAACACTCAATAGTCGCGGGAAGGATCTTGAGGTCGCGGACCTCCTCAAGAATCTTCTGTTGAACAAGCTCAGAGGATCCGGAAATACAGCTGCTGACGGCCCGCGCGAGAGTTGGATGAGAATGCGCCTGCAATTTGAAGAGAGTGAGGTGAACATCGATGTCAATCGGTTTATCCTTCACTGGTGGCTTTCGAATCGTGCATATGTTGCTCAGAAGAAGCTGTTTCGGGCCATTAAAGGCAAAGTCCGAACAAGAGACGAAGCTAAAGACGCCTTGGCGGAGCTCGAGGCAGATGCGCCTCTTTATCGTTCGATGTATGAGCCGGAAAGCCGTATTTGGAGAACCGAGGAGTCTGAGATACCCCGGACTCTAAGGGCCTTGGTCGACTTTAGAGTTGTACAGCCGGCCCCACTGATCTTGGCTCTTCTTCGAGCGAGACGTGACAACACGGTGAGCCTTAGCGAGATCGTAAAGACGCTTCAGACGATCGAGCGGTTTCACTTCCAGTTTACGGCGATCACTCAACAAAGCAGTAGTGGCGGAATCAGCGAGATGTACGCCAAGTGTGGACGTGAGATCTCGACCGAGAGCGATCGAAGCCAGCGTCACCAGCGGCTCAGGACCTTTCGTCAAGGTTTAGCGTCCCGGATTCCAAATGCCGATGTATTTGATAAGGCCTTCGTCGATCGCCTTATTCTGACCGACGAACGGAGTCGTGAAAAAGCACTCGTTCATTACGTTCTCCGTGAGTTCTTAAGAGCGAGTCACCCAAATACTAGAGTCGATGGTGGAACTGTCGAACATCTGCTGTCACAGAGCGAGATTTCCGGTGGTGCTGCACGAGAGGAGGTTGTAGGTAGCATCGGCAACCTTCTCTGGATATCCGGAGAGATAAATGGAAGACTAGATAATAAGCGGTTTTCTGCTAAGAAAACCATCCTCGCTCAGACAACAGTCAGTAGTCACTACGATGTCTCAGATATCGTGGACAAAAATGTCTGGACTGCTTCTGAGATATCGGCAAGAGCAGCCGCAATGGCGATCCGTGCTCGGACAGTCATCTGGAAGCTGCCGGTCTAATCGACCTTTCAACCTGGCTTCTTAATGCGGGACAATACGCCAGCTGTCATGACGTTCCACCTGCTGAGGCTGGTTCTGTCTCGCATGGTGTCGAACGTGTTGGGGGGCGCCGCGTTCGGCGCCAGGCGCTCGATGATCCCCACCAGGACGTCGGCTCCCCGTGCAGCGTGGCCGAGCCTCACGGGATCACTTTGGCGGAACTGAGTCCCGGCCAGCCCGGAACACGATTTGAGTTGGCGAATCTCCAGTCGACAAAACTCCAGGTGAGCGGTGGCGTTACATCCTCTTGGCAGGCTGTCGAGTAACCCCAGTTGGGGGCCTGATAGCGTCGAACACACGTTCGATATTGAGGAGACTGGACGATGGCCTTGGTATCCGCGTACCACACCGACACCGACCCAGAAGATCCCGTTTACCACATCTACGACGATTGTCCAGCTGGCGAACGGGTGATCAAGGACGGGAACGACAAGCCAGGAACTGGGGGTTACCGGCTGTGCGACTTCTGCGCACGCAAGCAATCTACAGGCAAGTTCTGAAGGGAAGTGATGCAACAACAGACGCAATTGACGAGCTGGCGGCAAAAAGTGCGCGACTGGCTCGCTGCAGTCATTCAGCAGCAGAATATGTCATTCCGCAGCGATTTTGTCGGTGCTGCCACCCAACTCAAAGCTTCGTTCCCGAGGTGCTTTTGGGTCGCTCTCGCTGCCCAATTCGTGAAGCCACTGGCAACCTCGATCGTGAAGTCAGCCTTCAGAGACGCGGCAAAAGATCTCGGAGTTACTCTGAATGACGAGACGCTCGGATTTCTCTCCGAACTCGCGGTCGATGCCTTATTGGCAGCCTGACCGCGACGGCTTTCCACTAGAAAGGAGATCAGCATGGAAGGACTTGACGGCCGCCATCGCGACAAGGATGGCAGAATTGAGCGGAAGCGCAGTGATACGAAAATTGGGACTCTAAAGCATACCTACCCTGTGCTGAACCGTTTCCCAGACGAGGCGATCCTCGGTGACGTCTTGAGATCTCAAGGCGCCGACAGCCTCACCGATCTGGTGAAGAGGCTGAGCGGGATGTAGAGTCACAACGCTCCGGTGGATCTGGCTCATCCACGGACGAATGCCTGTGGCCTAGATGTCTTTGCGACGAAGCCATAGAATCGGGTCATGTTGACGTGCCACTCGGAGCCGCCATGGAATGAGCGACTAGCTCCATGCGTTCATGAAGCTGGTCATGCGGTGATCGCTCACGCATTGGGCGTTCAGGTCATTAGTTTGATCACTAATCCGGATGGATCCGGTCAGTCGTTGATCAAGGAGGCGGACCCTCGGACAGAGGTGAAAATCCGGGTGGCAGGAGTCATTTCCGAGTTGCGCTACTGCGAGCTGGTGGGGGGTTGCCCGCCAGATCGCCACCCGACCCTGTCAACATCCGACGACAACGAACGAGCTTGGGCGGCAGCTAAGGAGCTTTGCAGTGGGAGTCTTGCCGCAGCGTCGACTCTGCTGGTGAATATGCAAAGCGACGTAGAGACGATGGTCGCTGGATGGTGGAGTCGCATTGAAAGAGTAGCTATCGCGTTGTGCGAAGCAGGCCGTCTTACAAGTCAACCTCTAGCGGACCTGCTGAACGGAAAGAGCCCAAGCTGTGGATGATGTCATGAGCAAAGAGGCGATCTGTGACGCCTTCCTCCAACACCTCAACGACAAGGACCTCGGTGGCCTTTCCTATGGGGAGTTTTGGCGCACGCTCCGAGCCAAGGGGCTACGCGTTCGGGGTCGGAGTGACAAGAACGAACGGGACGTCATCTACCAGGCCCTATCCAGTGATTCGCGGATCGAGAAGGTCAGGCCTGGCTTCTTCGCGCCCCGACCCCAGGGTCAGTAGCGAACCTTGTGCCGCATCGCAAGTGGTCGGAGCAAGCATGGGCGGTGGAAGGCCCGGATCCCACCAACACCTAGGCGTGGGAGGTAACGTCCCGGTCGTGGCAAGTCGGCAAACCATGACGGGACAATGATCAAGTACATCGGGTCAAAGCGCCGTTTGGTGCCCGTTCTCGGTGAACTCCTCGCCGCAAGCAACGCAAAGACCGCACTCGATCTCTTCACCGGGACGACACGGGTTGCGCAGGAGTTCAAACGGCGAGGGGCGGTCGTGACCGCGGTCGATACTGCCCGGTACTCGGAGATATTCGCCCAATGTCACATTCAGGCGGACGCCAGCGTCATCAACAAAGACGATCTCCGTGACGCTCTTCGATACCTCAATAGCCTGCCAGGGGAGCCCGGCTACTTCACTGAGACCTTTTGTATTAGTTCTCGGTACTTCCAACCCTTCAACGGAGAACGAGTCGACGCGATCCGAAGTCGTATCGCTGCTGAGTTCAAAGACAGCGAGCTCTATCCGGTTCTTCTAACTGCATTAATCTATGCGGCCGATCGAGTCGATTCGACCACCGGACTTCAGATGGCCTATGTCAAGGCGTGGGCCCCTCGCTCGTTCAAACCCCTAGAACTGCGTGAACCCGAACTCTTGGTTGGTCCTGGAAAGGCTGTCCGCGGCGACGCATGCCAAATCGCCGGGGAACTGGGCGATTTCGACATCGCATACCTCGACCCGCCATACAATCAGCATCGTTACTTTACGAACTACCACATCTGGGAGACGTTGGTAGCTTGGGATGCTCCTGAGCACTATGGAATCGCATGCAAACGGATTGACTCAAGAGACCCTCAGACGAAAAGTGTCTTCAACCTCCGACGTGAGATGGCACCAGCACTTCGTGCTGTCATCGAATCTGTGCGCTCGCGCATAGTCATGCTTTCCTACAACGATGAGAGTTGGGTCACGCTCGAAGAACTTGTGGAATGGTGCTCAATACATGGACATGTCCAGGCGCTAGCGTTCGACTCCAAGCGTTATGTCGGTGCACAGATCGGAATCTACAATCCGTCGGGTGAAAAGGTCGGCGAGGTCGCACGGTTGCGCAATCTGGAATATGTCGTTGTGGCCGGCCCGAAGGGTGAGGTCGAAGCTATGACTGCCCCCTACATTGGGGTATCCAAGGCCGAGGCTGGCCAAGGGTCGCTCTTCGCTGAGGCTTAGAAACCTTCACGAGCACGCCGTCAGATGCCAGCGATATTGTTGGCTTGTGGCTCCGGATCCGAACGAGTTGCGGCGGCTCAATAGGGAGAGGCAGTACTACTTCCTGCCGTATTACATCGACGTCGTGTCGGATCATCCCGAGGGGATAACTGCGGCCGATGCCAAGGCGGCGGTGGCGCAGCACCTCCTTCAGCAATTCGAAATTGACATTGCGGACCCCGCCCACTCCGGGCTGAATCCGAGCACCGGCAAGTCTCAGGCAGACCAGTGGGCCAACAATCTCATTTCGAACGACGTACTCGATGAGCACATGCTTGTCGTGAGAGGGGGTCGAGCCGTTCTCTATCCGGGATCCGATGACAACTCTCGGACGGAGGCACCGCCCGGGCCAGCCCTCACCGCTAGTCAGATATCGGTTCTCAATGGCCGATTGCCTGCGCGGATTCGAAATCGATCGACTTCGACCTATCAGCGCTCTCTTCAGCTCGCTGAGCATGTTCGATCGTTGAGCGGCCGCAAGTGTGCGGTCGACTCACCTTCTTCCTGCGTTCCCTTCGATGGCCGCGACGGTCAGGCTTATGTCGAAGTACATCACGTGATTCCGATGGCTCAGCAGTCCAGCACTTCGGTGAACTTGGATCGAGTGGTGAATATGGTTCCGGTGTGTCCGAGATGTCATTCCTGTTTGCATCGAGGGGCGCATCAGCAGGCGGCAGAAGTGTTGTCCGAAATCCTTAGGTGGTTTTCGGCAATACATGGGAGGACATTCTCGGACGCAAATGGTGATCTGGGCTTCGATGTGGCTGCGGAAGCACTGCTGGTCATGTACGGAGCGATGAGCTGATTCGATATGGTGACCAAGATTTGCCCGAGCCGACAATCGAAGGGTAGATAGTGTCAAGACGGGCCTTCTACAAAGGCGCTGCGGTTGATGCAGTTACCATCGAGTATCGCCGTATCTTGCGGCGCCTGGAAAGGCTATAGCGGTAGGCGCCGCCCAACGATGTTTCCCACTCCGGAAGAGCTTGTCAGAGCCATTGAAGACTCGGGCGGAACGCTGATTGTCCAGGACCCTTCAATACCGGTGCGGGCGGCGTATCGGCGTGCCCTCCACTCCTTGCTGAATGATGGCACGCTTCGCCCTGAACTCCGTCTTACTTACTCAGGTCGAGATCACGGCGATCTTATGATCAAGATCGAGCCGGTGGCGCGGGAGCATGATGAACCTCAAGAGCTTCTGCCGATTGTTGTCCCGGCGGACCTGCGGCGCTGCAGCCCGGTGATTACCGCAACCAGAGACGTAGCAAGGAAAGACAAGTCCGGCTGGATCTCTACCCGGAGGCAGGAGGGTGTGGCCCATATCCAGGTCCACGCAGATGCACTTCACCGCTCGTTGCTCATCCTTCAGGCTCTCATCAACGAGGGAGAGCGTCGTGGTTATCGAGCAGTAGTCGGTGAGCACTGCAAGGGTCTGTGCCTGACTATCAGCGGACATAACGTTGAGTTGGTGCTCACGGAGGAAAGCAAGCGTATCCCGCATGAGTTGACGTCCGCTGAGACCAAGCAGCGGGAGAGGGGATACGGCTACGGCTACGGCATTCCCGACTGGGACTACCTTCCCACTGGCCGTCTTGTTCTCCGTAATGACCACGGCGGCTATGGGTCCACAATAATGGCGGCCGATCGCCAGCGGTGGGCGCTCGATGACAAGTTGCCCTTGGCACTATCCAAGATGGAGGAGAAGGCCGCGGCCGCCGAACAACGACGGCTTCGAACATTGGCTGAGGCAGAGGAGCGGCGTAAGCAATGGGAGGCAGCCATGGCACAGGCAAAGGAGGACTACGCCGAGGTCTGGCGGGCTGAAGAACTCAAGCGAATGGTCGAACGATGGCGGTTCGTTCGTGACGCGAGGGAGGTAATCGGGCTGGCCAAGGGCCGGCCCGATCTTACTGAGGCCGATCGGGACTGGCTCGCCTGGGCAGAAAGCTTTGTGACGACAAGACTTGATCCGACCCTCACACCACTGGCTCCCGGCGAGGCGCCCGAGCCGAAGCCCGAAGAATTGAAGCCGTTTTTGGGCCGTTGGAATCCTCATGGGCCTGATGGCTGGTAGTGCACAACCTATGAGGAACCCCTCACCGCATTATGAGTAAGGTGTCGCGGGCTTGCGCCTGTCGTGGGGCATGCTCCGAGACGTCGTCCGTCCAGGTCATCGCTATCTCAAGACGGGTCCGGCCGAGCAGAAGCTCGTAACTAGTAATCGAGATGGCCTCACGGACCGATGAACCCGGCTCCATAGACATGGGTCCGATTACACGGCCAAAATAGTCGGGTCCCTCATCGTCCGCAGATTCCCAATATCGTGGACTCAAGAGTGCCCACACCTTGAGATTTCGAGCCGTACCTTCCCCGATGTTTTCAACGCAGAGGTATGTCTCGCTATCCTCGGTCACGAGCCGGTAGCCCAGTTCTGCAGCGCTCGGTTGAGGCGGCGGCTCGGGTATGAAGGTACTGACCACTATCGTGACAAGACCGAGGGTTGCGAGGACGATCCCCAGAATTGCGCTTGAACCACTGTGCCACACACCTACCGCGACGGCGCCTGCAGCTAGGAGACCCGTACCGAGCGTCTGAAGCTTTCCTGCGGTCGTGTCTCGTCGCCAACGGAGACTGCGCAATTTCGGCTCCTGCTGCCTGCGGATAGGACGCGCCCGTCCCCTTCCCGGGCTACTGCCAACTTTAGATAATTGGGCACATCCCTTGCCTTAGGCAAGACGATAGTCGCACCTGGTCAGTTGAAGCAGCCCTTGAATGCGCCCACCCTGGTAGGAGGGTTCGAAAATATGGCCATTGCCTCCACCAGGCGGTAGTCCTCATTCGATCCGCCGGCCACGGGTATCTCGCCGTGGAACACCTGCTGCAATCAAGGCCAGTCGTACGGTATTGGGGTCACAGCCGAGTGAGCGTCCGACTGTCGCCAATGAATCGCCGCCCGAGTCCTGGGTGATCGCCTTTCGTAGGCCGCCTATAGGGTCGACGTCATCCCAAGGCGTCCAAGATGTCCACCGGCAGTGTCTTACGTAGCGTTGGTCCCGCATTGGGCCAAGAACTCGCAGGCTGTTCGCAATCTCCGAGGGGGATGGGTTCGGTCCTGCGCCATCCGCGCGCCGATGTCTCCTTGATGGCTGCCAGATATGAGGCCTCGCTCATCTTTCCGATCTTGCGAGCTCGCATCAGCAGAGCCGCAAGGGACACCTGCCATTCTCGCTTTAGCCCAAAAAGGACGGGCCAATCCGCTCGAGTCGGTAGTTCGTCGGCTATGTCTTCTTCAGGCATGAGGAATGCAGCGGCAAAGTCGTGAGCTTGACGTTCAACTTCCTTGACTCCCCAGACCTGTTCAGCGTGCATCACGAGATGACCGAGCTCATGAGCGGCGTCGAAACGTGATCGAGCCCGGTCGTTCTTGTCAGCGGCTAAGACGACTACCGGCCAGTCAGGGAACGGCAAGGAAAACGCATCGACATCGGTTGTCGAGAACGGCATCCGTATAACGACCACCCCGTGTGCTTCGAGCGTCTCGACGACATTGGCTATCGGGCCCTGGGCCATGCGCCACTCTTTACGAACAAACCCCGCTATCCGTTCCACTGTCTTCCGGTCGGCATCAAGCGATTCAATCTGAATCAGTGGGACGGTAAGGTCCGAACGCCCGGGCGCTGCGAAGCGAGCAACAGCTGAATCATGAGCGATATGTGCGAGAGCGCGGGCTTGTCGCCTTTGGCGTATTGACGTTCGCCGTAGAGAGCGAAAGAAGCCCTCGTGTGTTTCGAGCAGGGCCAAGTTGAAGAATGCTGCCGGGACTTCGAGGGTGTCGGACAACCTATCCAACGTCTTCTGGCTCGGCGAGGTGGCCCCTGATTCGAATTGGGAAATGGCGGCCGATGTGATCCCCGTCTTGTCGGCCAGCTCCGCCTGGTTCAGGCCACGGAGCTCTCGGGCCAGCCTGAGCCGGCCCGGCTCGAATCCGGGGGCCTTCTGCGGCATGGGTGGTTCAGGCGTCGGAGTCATTGCCAGGGGTTGATTGTGCCCGATTCGAAGCTACTTGCGGTGGACCTAATTGGTCCGATACTCTTGTCCTAGATTAAAGTACCATATCGGAGGTCGAGTATGACCGACCGACCTGCCGGGCCCCAACAGGGGCCCTACGTGGCCAAGGAGCCCCGTTCGCGCAACAAGGACGGGAGTCCTGCAGTCCTACTAGTCATAGAAAGGTTGAACCGAAATGGCAGATGAAACCAAGCAGTTCGGTGTCATCTTGAACCTCGAGGCGAAGGTTGTGCCCGAACTCACGGTGACATTTGACGAGATCACCTGTTTGGCGTTCCCGGACAAGGTGGGCAACCCAGACATCACGTTCACTGTGACGTACTTGAGGGCTGAGGCTCCGACGCATCAGGGCGTGATGGTGGAAGGTGACTCCGTCGTGATCAAGAAGGATGGCGCAACCTCGTTCACGGTGGTTCATGCAACTAAGTCGTAGTCCCGACCTCAAGCGACTGAGGGATGAGGGCTACGAGGTGGCGATCACAGAGCGCGGGCACCTTGTCGTCTCACACGTTCCGTATATCGGAGCTGACGGAGAGATTTCCTTTGGGCAGCTCGTCTCAACACTAAACATTGTTGGCGATGTCGCGCAGTACGCCGGTGATCATTCTGCCTTCTTCGTTGGTGGTGTGCCGTCCGACCGGGACGGCGCTCCGCTAACGAGGTTGATTAATCAGCCTGATCTCAATCAAGTGCTCGAAGAGGAGCTCATCGCTGCCGTCGGCATGTCGAGCAAGCCGACAGACAATTACCAGAACTATCACCACAAGATGACGACTTACATCGCGATGATCGGCGCGCACGCCCAGTCGATGGATCCCTCGGTCACCGCGATAACCCATCCTGCAGTCGCCGACGATGATCCGTCTGGACCCTTCGAGTATCTCGATACCGCATCCAGCAGGGCTGGCATTTCGGTAATTAGCGACAAGCTCCGACTGGGAAAGGTGGCGATTCTTGGGCTCGGAGGAACTGGATCCTACGTACTTGACCTCGTCGCGAAGACACCCATCGGAACAATCCACCTCTACGACGGTGACGATCTCTACACGCACAATGCCTTTCGAAGCCCTGGGGCTCCTTCGCTGGCCGAATTGCGAGCGAAACCGAAGAAAGTAGAGTACCTCGCGAACATCTATTCCCGTATGAAGAGGGGAATAGTGCCTCACGCTGAGTTTGTAACCGAAGCGAACATCGATGAATTGCGTGGTTCTGACTTCGTGTTTTTGACGATGGAAGGGAGTCAAACGAAGCGGATGATCGTTGAGAAGCTCTCCGAGTTTGGCATTCCCTTTGTTGATGTTGGTATAGGCCTGAACGTTGTAGGCAGCGTTCTTCAGGGGGCAGTGCAGACGATCGCTCGAACGCCAGCTGACACTGAGCGCAAACCAGAGCGGCACGGACTTGTTTTTGACACGCCTGAAAACGAAGACGTCTATGACCTAGATATTCAAATAGCAGATCTCAATGCCCTGAATGCCACAATGGCAGTAATACGCTGGAAGAAACTGTTTGGGTTCTACGGCGACCTGGAGGATGAACATTACAGTGTGTACTCAGTTGATGGGAACCTCTTGATCAATGACGACAGGCCATGAGTCGGATCAACGACGTCACATTTGAGTTTGTCGATCTCTTACCGGGTGAACTGGTGGACGGGGTCGTCTATGTCTCGTTGGAGAACCGTACCGTGGTGCACAAGTGCTGTAGCGGTTGCGGCGAGCGTGTTGTGTTGAATCTGAGTCCAGCAGGTTGGAAGTTGACATTCGATGGAGAGACAATTTCATTGTCACCCTCTATTGGTAATGGGTCACTCGACTGCAACTCGCACTATTGGATTCGTGAGAACAAAGTGGAGTGGTCTTCACCCTTGAGTGCAAGTGAGACCCGGCGCTCGCAGGCAGCCAACCGAAGTGATGTTGTGAGCCATTACGACCGTCCAGTTAACAAAGGTATCTGGCAACGCGTTAGGGCTCGGTGGCGGAAGCTGTAGAGGTTCGAATTGCGACGCCAGGTCAACTCACGGATTGTTGGGTTAGCAGGGGATCTCGCAAGCATTGCCTTCGTCCAGAATTCGCGGGGTGCTCTAAGAAGGCGATGCAGATGCCCAAACCATGTAAGTGTTAACTACTCCGCGAGAGGCTTACTCCAACCTTGAAAGGCCGATCCTCTTCGTGAGGGACTGCCCAGGGTTTCGTTGACTCGGGATCATTAGCGATTTACGCTACATCCGCGGCGCTCTAGAACTTGAGAGCTCATCCCCCTAAGTTCGTCCCTGTCGCACTCCCTGTTGACTCAAAGTTGGGGTGGATGTCCATCACCGTGACGTAGACGGCTCTAACCTTCTGCCTGCGCCAATCCAAGAGTTGACGACAGATTGCTCATTCTGCAATTGGCCGGCCACGGGTATCTCGCCGTGGAACACCTGCTGCAATCAAGGCCAGTCGTACGGTATTGGGGTCACAACCGAGTGACCGTCCGACCGTCGCTAATGAATCGCCGGCCGTATACTGCGCGATTGCCTTTCGGATTTGCGCTGGTGAGAGCGATTGATAACGTCGAGCAACTCCTCGGCGCTCTAGGAGTTCCGACACAGTGTTGCGGTGTATTTGGAATCGCTGGGCCAGCTGTTCGAGCGTCAGGCCGTCCTGGTACCCAACGACCACCTCGTCCATCTCGTCCGGCCGCAGCCTTCGATGAACTTGCTTGGTGGTTCGAGTTTTGGGCTTGGGACGGCCTGAGGAGGCCATTTCTATAAGGCCCTGGAGGCGTTCTCCCTGGTCAGAGTGGTTTGAGTAACGTCCCAGGACCTCCACGTGTTGTGGGCCCATACGAACCGGTGTCCCACAGGCCCGGGCCAGCAATGGCCCGGGTCGCTTTACGTCCGGGACTCGGAAATACGGCTGCGCCTGCTTGTCGCTGCTGATATCGATGCGGTCGACAAGTTCGTCGATGACTTGTTTGACGACGTCGGGTTTGCCGTTGTTCATCGCCCTCCGGAGATGCTCGCGTGTGACCCGCAGCTGGGCTGCGCTCGGCAGCACCGGGGCGGACCCTCGAACCTGGACGGAAAGTTCGTTCCGACGCGCCGTCAGTTCGGCGCGGCGTTCCGACAGCTCGACGATGCGGGGGGCACACAGGGTGTCGGACATAGTGCCGGCCTCGAAGGCCCGCAGGTAGCGGTCGATGGCAGCCGAGGTCTCCCGTAGCTGGCTCTCGGTGCCGGCCAGTTCGGCCTCCAGGCGGGGCTGTTCGTCCCGGGCGTGGGCAAAGGCGTCACGGGCGGCTCGGGCCAGCAAGTCGTAGTCGCCATAGGTGGAGACGAGAGCCTCGGTGATGGCTCCTTCCAAGTCGTCGGCGGGGAGTCGCTGTGACGAGCAGCCGCGCCCACCGGTCTTCTGACGGGTGCGGCACACGTAGTAGCGGTAGAAGCCGTTGCGGCCGTGGGCCCCGGTGCCGACGTAGGCCCCGCCGCAGACCTGGCAGCGCAGCTTGCCGCTCAGGAGGTAAGGAGAAGTGGTGGGCCGGATAGTGGTGGAGCGGGCCGCTCTCTGGTCCAGCAACTTCTGGGCCCGGGCAAACAGACCCTCGTCGATGATGGCTTCGTGCTTGCCGTCGTGGAGGTCGTCGCCGTGGGCGATCTTGCCCACGTAGACGGGGTTGCGCAGCACTCGCAGCACGGTCTGGTTGGTCCACAGCCGGTCGTGGCGCGACCGGTGCCCGGAGTCGTTCAGCCAGCTGGAGAGTGACGCGGCCCCAAGACGTTCCTCGACGTACTTGGCGAAGATGGTGCCGACGATGGCCGCCTCGGGCGGCTCGGGGACCAGGGTCTTGGTCGCCGAGTCGAGGTGGTAGCCGTAGGGGCCGGGACCACCGAGCCATTCGCCCCGGGCCGCCTTTCTCTCGAAGCCTTTGGTGATGCGGTCGATGAGCAGTCCCCGTTCGAACTCGGCGAAGATGCCGAGCAGCTGCAGCAGCATGCGCCCCACCGGTCCCTGGGTGTCGATGGGCTCGGTGGCCGAGCGCAGCGCCACCCCGGCGGCGTCGAGCTCGGAGACGATGGTCATGAGTCCCACAATGGAGCGGGTAAGGCGATCGATGCGGTAGACGAGCAGCACGTCGAACTCGCCCGCCTTCGCCGCCGCCAGGGCGGCCTGGAGGCCCGGGCGCTCCAGGGTGGCGCCGGAGGCCTGGTCCACGAAGCGGTGGGTGATGGCCTGGCCCGGCTGGGAGGCCACGAAGGCCTCCAGACCCTTCGATTGGGCTTCCAAGGAGTAGGGCTGATTCACCTCGTCGGTGGAGATGCGGGTGACGATGGCCACCCGGGTGCCGGCGGTGGCCGGAGGTCTCGGACCCCCGCCTCGGCGTCGATTCGTTGAGGCAAGTACAGCCATATCTCCTCCTGCTACTGATCGATGGGATGAGATGAGGCCTCGACTGGTGCCCCGGAGTCAAGTCGGCCCGAAGGGCCGGCCCGATCGTGGCGGGCATGGGGGATGAACAGGGCGGTCAAGGCGGCCACGGCCCGGCCCCGGGCGTCGGCGTCCATGGGGACGTGGCGGACCGCATGGACGACCAGGCGGTCCCGGCCGCCAGTCGGCGTCGATGCAGGAGAGGGCATAGCGGTGGTCATGGGTGGCCCACGACCGGAGAGGCGTCACTGAAAGAACGCCCCCCGGCGATCCGTCCTTGGACAACGGACACCCCTGAGGGTCACTCCGCTTGGTCATCGTCGACTCCCTCACCGCCAGCGGTCCGTGAGGGAGGGCGAACCCTAAAGCGGCTCGGTGATCCAATCCGCAGACAGCGCAGGAGCGGTCACTCGCCGGCCGGACGGCGGTGTGAGGGAGCCTTCACCTGGGATTATGGGCAAGTCCCTCACGAGTCCCTCACCGATACGGCGCCGTGAGGGAGATCTGAGGGATGCGGCCAAAGACCGTTCTGTTGGAGGTCTGAGGGAGACAAGAGCGCTTGTTTACGCGCGACGCCACGGCCCGCCGTTAGAGCGGCCGGGCTCGGCGGGAACGGCCGCCCGCATCCGTCGCCGTGGTGCTCACGGACGTAATGATGCATCGTCGTTGCGACACGTTGGCTTCCGGAGCCGCCCACAACGGCACCACGGCGCCGAAGCCACCCTCATCGAGGGATGGCGTCACCAGGGCACCGTCGGGCGCCACACCGGGGCGTGTCCAATAATCGGTCGCCACCCGCCATTCTTCATTGGTGGGTCGGCGCCATTCGGCGCCCACCGCACGGCGACCGGCCTTCTCGCCGTGCGGGCCGATGTACCCGCCCATCTCGGCGTCTCGCCAGACGGCGCGCCGGAGCACGTGCTCGGGAGCCGTGCCGGCGCAGCACCGATCGTTTGGGGGATCCCCTCGGGGCTCCATCGCGGGATCCGTTAGGGGATCCGACATGATCGGATCCCTTCGACGAGCTCGAATGACCACGTCAGTGCGGCGTAGGGGGGTCCGATGAAAAGGCCGACTGAGGGATGGATAGGGGTGAATGTAGAGAAATCGACAGGGTGTGCCTGAGGGGCAAGCTCCCCAGGGACCGATGGTCGAGTGACGCCAGTGGTAGTGAGCAGCGAAGGCCGCCGGGAAGACGCTTCTGTCGCCTGAGACGAATGTCAGCCTCTGATCATCTCTCCGTGATTGACATCGGCCCCTGCGTGCCGCCAGTCCTCACACCATGGGTGCGATACCGTGCGACCTCCACCAAGGACGACATCTGAACTCGGTGCTCTTGCCAGTTGGCCAGGCGGATCGAAGGGGCTCCGGACCCGCCGCAGAACGAAGCCTCTTTCTGTCAAGAGGGGCATTTTGGGCGCGCTGAAGCGCCGGCCGACGGTCGGGCGTATCGTTGATGGTGGATCCGGGAAGTGGCCGAACCGAAGAGCCGGTATCAGGGTGTGAGCCGGTCGCGCTGGCCATAGGAGTCGCCCCTACTTGCCCTCCCGGATCCGCTATGTCACTTGCGCGAATCGATGACGAGTTGACGGTAGACGGCGTTCGAGATGTGGCGCTTTAGAGCTCGAAGTGCTTCCTTGGTGGTCTTGCCTTCGGCCAGCTTGCGGTCGAAGTACGTCCTTCCGTCGCTCTGGTGGCTGATCTGGGCCATGGCAATGACGTGGATGGCGTGGTTGAGGCGCCGGTTGCCCTTCGGATTGAGCCGGTGCCGCACTCTCGGACCGCTCGAGGCTTCGATGGGAGCCGTGGCGTTATACGAGGCGTAGTGGTCTCTGTTGGCGAAGCGCGCCATGTCGCCGCTGTGGCCGATCAGAAAGGCGGCCACCACCGGGCCCACGCCATAGAGCTCTGTCACACTCGTGCCTGAGGCGGCCACGGCGTCGACGATGCGGGCCTTGGAGGCGACGATCTCGGCGTCGAGGCGTCTGATGTCAGCCACAAAACCGAGGGCCATGCGCTTGCGCTCGGTGTCCACCGCATTGGTCGGCCGCACAGTGCGCATCACCGCAGCGGCACGGTCCGCTGACAGCCGAATCCCCGTCCCACCTGGGATTAAGCACCGAACCAGGGCATGGAGCCGACAGACGGCCTGAGTGCGCAGCGACCCCAGGTCGCGATGGTGATCGGCCAGCAGGCGTAAGACGGCCGAGTGGTCCTCGCCCACGACGGTGCGCAGTCGCTTCGCCCGCAAGGCGGCGATGGCGGTGGACAATGCGTCGTTGGGATCATTCTTCTGGGTCTTGCCCGAACCGAGAACTCGAACCCGAGCTGCCAACGTGGGCGGAACGTCGACGACGTCTTCGCCGGCGGCCACGAGCTGCTGGGCCAATAAGAACCCGAGCCCGTTGGCCGACTCGATGGCCCACCGTCGATCCGGAAAGTCGATCGCCCATTTGAGGAGACGCTCGATCTGGTGACGGTCTGCCTTCACCGTCAGCTCGCCGAGTGCTGTCTCTTCTTTGTCGACTGCCACCGCGGTGTGGGTCGACTTGTGTGGGTCGATGCCGATCAGCACCATCATGTTCCTCCTGTCGTTGAGTGGGAAGCCACGCCGGGCACTCCTGATGAGACTTGTGTGCTCGCCTCTTTCGAGCCACGCCGTGACCAAGGAACCCGACGGTTGACACTTCGATACGCAGGCCAACCCTGAGGTGGCAGGGTGTTATAGAGCCAGCCCGCCGAGCTCCCGAGACGCTAGAACCGAAGCTCGGGCGTCACCACCATCATCAATCAGGGTGTTATGAAATTCCTAACCGCGTCAAGGGGACATAGCCTGGACTCCTGAGCGGGCCAGCGCGGGGCGCTATTGGCGACCCCTATCTCGCTGGCTCGCTCACTGCATCTGGGATCCGAGAC
>Ga0182024_10000220_pt1 | contig 139041 bp, 124 predicted proteins | sample P32metaG_FD_120480 | JGI IMG/M metagenome (GOLD analysis project Ga0182024, IMG submission 120480) | Permafrost microbial communities from Stordalen Mire, Sweden - P3-2 metaG (Illumina Assembly) | ecosystem: Environmental > Terrestrial > Soil > Wetlands > Permafrost | place: Sweden: Stordalen... | reverse complement strand
TAAGTGGCCTCCTGTTCGATGCGAGCGAACGTCTGGTCGGAACTCCAGCCGCGCGGGCCGGCGATCAGCAGGTCGAACTCGGCGCGCAGCGATGGTTTCAGCATCGCCCACGCGTCAAGCAACGTTTCCAGATTCTTTCGCGGCTCGATGGTTCCGACATAGAGCGCGTAAGGCCTCGCGCGTGGAATCGGCGTCGCATGAAAATACTCTTCGGCAATACCCGAATGAATCGTCCGGATCCGATCCGGCGCAATCCCGAGCACTCCCATCGCATCCTGCCGCGTATTCTCCGAAACCGCGATCAATCCATCGGCGCGCTGCAAAATGGTTTCCGCAAACTCGCGATCCGCCTTCACGTTCGCGGGCGTGTGAAGCTCCGGCATCAACCAGCAGGTCAAATCGTGAATCGTCGCCGTCAGTTTGGCACGCTGCGGCCGGCGGCGCAGCAGATTGGTGGCGTGAAAAACATCGGCCCCTCGAATCAGCCAGTCGAGCGGCGGAAACCCCGTTTCGTTCATCGACTTGATCAACGCGAGCCGGGCCATGGTCTCCGGGCGCGACAGAGCGCTCGCTTCGTGGTCCAGCAGGCCGAGATCGTCGAGAAAAGGAAACGCCCGAATATCGGCGCCCTGCTGGCGAAGATGGCGCAGCCAGTGCCAGATGTAATTCTTGACGCCCGCGCTGCGCACCAGCGTCGATGTCGCATCGATAACTATGCGCATTTAAGGCGTATTCTATGGTCGATTCTCCACCGTTTCATCCACAGAAACAGCACCAGCAGACCCCACAAATGGTAGCCGAGATTGGCCCTCCGCTCCAGATGAGCCCGAAGGGCCCGGTCGACTGCCGGCCACGAAAAAATGCCCGTTTCGCGCACCGTCCGCTCATTTAAAGTGTCAAGCAACAGCGGCCGCAAAACGCTTCGCAGCCAATGGTGAACCGGAATATCAAAGCCTTCTTTTTTGCGCGTGAGTACCGAGTGCGGCAGCCGGTCCTTCATCAGCTCGCGCAGGACAAATTTCAATTTGCTGCCGTGGATCTTCAAATTTTGCGGCAGTCTTGCGGCGAATTCCACCACGCGGTGATCGAGGAACGGAGGCCGGACTTCAAGCGAATGAGCCATGCTCATGCGGTCGCACTTGTGCAGGATGTCGTCCGGCAGATAAGTGAGCTGATCCAGCAATAGAAAGTTCCCGCCGGCAAGTTGCGGCTGGTCTATGGGAGCCAGCAGCAAGTCGCGCTTCTCGGCCTTAGAAAAGGTCCCGTTCCAGAAAAAATGTGCGTCCACCGGATCGAGCAGAGATCCATTCAACATGCGGCTGATTTTGTAATCGAGGCCGATTTTATCGTCCGAGACGGGCAGAAACCGGGTCATGCCGGCGGCCAGCTTCCGAAGTCCCATCGGCAGCATCCGCAGCTTCCGGGCATAATCGTCAGCCAGGTATGTGTTGTATCCGCCGAACAGTTCATCGGCTCCATCGCCCGACAGCGCGACCGTCACTTCCTGGCGGCACATCTTCGAAAGAAACCAGACAGGAATCGCGCCGGCATCCGCGCTGGGATCGTCGGAGTAGTCGGCCAGTTGCTCCAGCACGCCGGCGACATCCATATCCTCGTTGAGATCAAACTCATGATGGTCGGTCTGGTATTTTTCGGCGACCTCGCGGAAGTACTGGCTTTCGTCGAACTCGCGGCCGTGGAAGGAGATGGAAAACGTCTTCAGATGCGGCGCGGCTTCGGCGGCGTAATGCAGGATGGTCGAGGAATCGAGGCCCCCGCTGGACCAGACGCCCAGTGGCACATCCGAAACAAGATGTTCGCGCACGGCCGACCGTAACAGCCGGTCGAGTTCCTCCTTGGCCGACGGCAAATCGATGCTCGAATCGGGGCAGAATTCCAGCGTCCAGTATGCCGACGTGTTTCCGCTGCGCGAATCGAAAAAATGGCCTGGAGGAAGTTTTTCTATCCCGTCGATCATCGTCTGCGGACCGGGAATGTAGTTGAGAGAGAGATAGCGATCCAGCGATAAGCGATTGATGCCGCGGCTGATTTCCGGGTGATGCAGGATGGTCTTCACTTCCGAGCCGAAGTAGATTTCACCGTTTTTTTTCGCGAAATACAGGGGTTTGATGCCCATCCGGTCCCGCACCAGCACCAGCCGGCGGCGCGACTGGGTCCAGAGAGCGGCGGCGAACATGCCCCGCAATTTCGCGAACGCGCCGGTATCCCATTCGAGGAAGGCGTGGAGTAGCGTTTCGGTATCGCAATGCGATTGAAAACGATGGCCCAGGTCTTCGAGTTCGCTGCGCAGTTCGGCGTTGTTATAAATTTCGCCGTTATAGACCAGCACGGTGTCGCCGCCGTGCATGGGCTGCTCGCCATGCTCCAGATCGATGATTTTCAGACGCACCGCGCCTAAAGAAACTTGTGGCGATTCCCACACGCCCTGCTGATCGGGACCGCGGTGGGTGATGGAGCGGATGATTTCCCAGATCTTCGAAGAATCGGGAGTGGCTCGGGAGTGAGTGAATCCCGCGATCCCGCACATTACGGCTCCAGTTGCTCGGGAAACACCGCATAGCCGGAGGGCGGTGGGAACATTTGTTCCAGAGCCATCAGGCGTTTGCGGAGATAGCGGCTGGGCAGTTGGCGAGGGCCCGTGTCGACGTCGATATCGCAGCAGATGCCGTGGAGATACAGCGTTAGCGTATCGATGAAGGATTGGCGGGCGTATTCGCGAAACGTCTTGCTGTTCTTGACGGCGCCGCCCCGCGAAACCTGCACGCGGCGCAGGGTCTGCTTCAGGCGCCAGCTGGGCTCATCGACCTCGCCGTGGGCGTCGGCGTTCAATTCCTCGCGCAAAACGCGGCCGTAGGCGGCTTCGATTTCCTCCGACCAGTGGTCGCCCATCAGGGTTGCGAGCAGATGGTAGAAGCGATAGTGATATTCGGCCACTTCCTGATCCTTCAGCGCGAAGGCGAGTACAGTTTCGTCGCCCAAGCGGAGCTGGGTGGAGGTGGATATTTTGCCCTCGGGCGGTTTTTCGACCGTGACAAAATCCGAGGCTGGAGTTTTGGAGCGGCTGCCGTTGCCACGTTCCAGGTACGGGACGAGCAGGATAGAGATTTTTGGAAGCGCCGCTGTCATGGCGGGCGGCAGAGCGGCAACGGGCTCTTGCAGATACTCCTTCAGATCGTCCTCGGTCATGGGAACGGAGGCGCAGAAGTAGGAGAAAGTATTGCTGAGCGGGATCATTTCGCTGCGAAAGCGCTCGGCGAACTGGCGAACGCTCAGTCTGGTTAGGTCGAGTTGAGCCGGCATTGATTGGCTGACCTTATTCTACCGGAGTTTTGAAAAGCCAAAAAATAATGGCCGCCGATGAACGCGGATGAAGCCGATTCGCAAGAATCATTCCTGGCGCAGGGCTTCGGAGGGCTGGATTGAGATCGCGCGGCGCGCGGGAATAAAACCGGCCACTGCGGATACCAACGCGATCAGCGAGATGGCGATCGCGATGGAGATTGCGTCCATGGGATGGACTCCGTAGAGCACCGGGGAAATAACCCGTGCGCAGGCGGCGTAGACGGCCAAGCCGAGAATCAGGCCGGGAGCGACGCTGAGAAGCACGTCTCGGGAGATCATTTCAATCAGATGAGACGGGCCCGCGCCCAACGCCATGCGAATGCCGATTTCGCGCGTGCGACGGGCGATGGAATAAGCGAGCATTCCATAAAGACCGATGGCGACCAGAACGGCCGAGGCGGAGGCGAAGACGGAGGCCAGAGCGGCGATGAGACGCTCCTGCCAGAGGGAGGTTTCGATGTCCTGCTCCATGGTCGCGGCCTCCGACGGCGCTAGGCCGGGGCCGACGCTTGCGAGGATGGCGCGCAGCGACGCGATGACCGGGCCCGGCGCGCCTCGGGTGCGAATGTACAGCGAGAAATTGTTGAACTGGTCGGTGACGTGAAAAAACATCGGCGCCGATTCTTCCCGCATGGATCGAAACTTGATGTCGTTAACCACGCCGACGATTTCGTTGTCCGCGCCCGCCGTTACGTTCATCCCGGATCCAAACGTTTTGCCGATGGGATCCACGTTGGGGAAGAATCGCCGCGCGAAACTCCGGCTGACGATGGTGGGAAGTGGTTTGGGAGCCTTCAAATCCGCTTCCTGGAAACCACGACCGGCGACGACCTGCATACCGGCGTTTTCAAGGTGCCGGAGGCTGACCGAGGCGAACGTCGTATTCAGAAAATCCGCATCGTGAATGGGAACTCCGGTAGGCGCAACCGTCATTTTCGGACCGATGCCGCGCATCTGTGGGAAGCCGGTGACGCTGACGCCCTCGACGCCGTCGAGGGTTTTGGCGCGGCGGACGATCTGGTCGGTGAGATCCTTCGCCTCGGCCGGCTTGACGCCCGCCATCGCCGGATTCACCATCATGACCACGAGATTGCGCCGGTCCAGACCGAGGTCGGCTGAGCGCAACTGATGCAGAGTGCGCTCGATCGCGCCTCCGCCGGCGAGCAGCATCGCCGATAGCGCGACTTGCAGCGCAACCAGCGCGATGCCCAAATGCGAGCGACGCCGCCGGGCTCCGCCGCGTCCCATCAGGCCAGTCAGATCGGCACGAAAAAGATGCAGCGCCGGAACGATGCTCATGGCGATCGCGGTTACGATGCAAGCGGCCGCGGCGAACGCGAGCACCCGCCAGTCAGGCAGCAGTTCCAGCGTCTGGGGACGCCGCGCGGGCAGGAACGCGAGCAGTGACGGGCCTCCCCATCGCGTGAAGAGCATCGCGCCCGCCGCTCCCAGAACGGAGAACAGCAGCGCGTCCATGACGAGTCGAGACGCGACGGCGAATCGGGTGGCGCCGAGGCTGAGGCGCACGGCGATCTCTTTTTTCGCCGCTTCGCCACGCGCCAGCATCAACCCGGCGATGTTCGCGCAGACCAGCAGCAGCAGCGCGCCAACCGCACCCATTAGGACTTGAACCGCCAGCGCGAATTGTTTCCGCAGACGGGAGATACCGTGCGAAATGGGCTCCAGCACGGCGCGATTCCTTTTTTCAGAGAGGGCGTATCGCTTTGCTTCCTCCGTCATATCCTTCGATGTCTGGATGCCGCTCCAGGCCGCATCGACCAGGCGCGGATACAGCGTCTCAATTTCGGCCGACGCCTTGGCGATGGGAATTCCGGGCCGCATCCTGGCGAAGATCTGAGTTTGGGACAATCCGGTGGGATACCAAAGTTTTCCTGCAGCGTTCGGAACGACTACGTCAGGACCTTCTTCTAACGACAGATCGTGGAAGCCGCGCGGCGTCACTCCAACAATCGTGAACGAAATGCCTCGCAGACGTACCGTTTCGCCGAGCACATTGGCGCGTCCGCCAAAGGTGCGCTGCCAGAACGCATAACTGAGGACTACTGGATACGAAGTTTCAGGGCGATCGTCGTCCTCCGCGATCAATCGGCCCTGGTATGGCCGCACTCCCAGCGCGTGGTAAAAATTCCCCGAGACCATGCGCATGGTGACGCTTTCGACACGGCCCGAAAGCTCGGCGGATACCTCGTCGTCGATAGCAGTGAAGACGCTTTGGAGGCTTTGGGCGTGGTCGGCCAGTAGCTTTTGGAAAGTGCCCGGAAACGTCGGGATGATGCTGCGAAAGCCGCTGGGGTAGATTGCCTCCATCCTTACTAGTTGTTCGGGATGGTCGACGGGAAGATCGCGGAGAAGAAGCACATCGACGGCGGTAAAAATTAGAGTGTTCGCGCCGATGCCGAAGGCGAGCAGAAGGATGATGACGGCGGAGAAGCCCGGGTTGCGGGCCAGGGTGCGGAGTGAGTAGCGGAAAGCGCGCATTTATCTCACGTTTTCGTACCACTTTAGATTGGTCGTTGCGCTGCCGATGCAGGCGAGGTCGATTTTGTGGTCTCCGTTCAGGTCGATGGCGGTGCAGGCTGCGGCGGCCATGGTTCCGGTGTCGAGGATTTTCTTCGTCCAGTGGCCTTTTTCATTGGAATAAATGAGCACCTGATAGGGCTTGCCGCGCATACCGGCCACGATCTGGTCGCGTCCGTTGCCGTCGAAGTCGGCCGTGATGATGGTGTGTCCGCCGAGCAACGTGTCGTCGATTTCTGCGCGGCGCCACTCGCGGCCATGTTGGGTGTAAACCGCTACTTTATTGCCATGCCACGGTTCGATGGCAGCCAGAAAACGCTGCTTGCCAAGATGGCCCACGGCGACGTCGCTCGATCCGCTTGTGGGCCAGGGATCGGGATTACCCTTCGAAATTTCGGTGCGCTTCCACTTGTCTTTGATGTAACGATAGAGGTCGATGCCGGAGAAGGATGCGGTGAGGATGGCGTCGCGGCTCCTGCCATCCCAATTGACGGCGGTGATGCCGTGCTGGACGCCTTCGTTGTCGGCGGCGATGACCCTGCGCTTCCATTCGCCAGGTTTGTAATAGATCAGCGGAACGTGATCGCGATAATCGGGTGCGACGGCTTTTTCTCCGATGAGAGGAGCGTTGATGAACACCATCGAGCCGTCGAAAATGGCTGTGCGGATGCGATGCGAGGTCGGCAGGCGGTCGATATCGGTGAGCGTCCAGGGCTGGCGCGGATCGCCGTTGGGCTGCAACACGGCGACGATGCCTTTGCTGTTGGCGAACACGTTCGAGAAGCCGTAGGCCAGCACGATCTGGTCGTTCGCGACTGCGAGATTGATCATGCCAGTGAGGCCGGAAGCGATGACATGCCGCTCCCAGGTGGGGTTTTCGTACCAGACGAGCTCGGTCATTCCGCTGGCGAGCGCGATCAGGTCCGGCTTGCCGTCGTGATTCAGGTCGGCCGCAACCACTTGATAGCCGCCCTTAAGGTCGGTGGCGATGACGTGTTCGCGGAAGTCGGCGGAAAGGAGCAGAGCGAGAAGCGGAAGCATTTGATTACTTTGACACGATTTTGAAATCCCAGACCTGCGTGTTGACCGTCTCTTCACCCTCGGTGTATTCGACCAGCGCGTACTCGCCTGGGTCCATATCTTTCTCCGGCCAGATTTTGTAGACGTTGTCGCCTTCCTGCTTTTTGAAGGTTGCGACTTCCTTCATCTCCTGCACGATTTGTTTCGTCACCGGGATGATGTTGATGGTTTCGACCACGCGCGAGCCTTTCTTGGTCGGCGTGATCTTGATGATGCCGAAACGTTCGAAGGTGGAGAGGCGGAAAAAGAATTCAGGGCGGGGATCGGCGATTTCCTTCGATGACGAGTCACCGTCGATTTCGAGCGTCGCTTTGCCGGAGACCATCGGGATCGGGGACAGGATTTTCAGCGCCTGCCGCCTCTTATTGTTGACGAGCTTCGATTCCGCGACCTTGACTGGCTCCAGCTTGTCGTTGTGGATATAGTAGACACCCGGGTCGGAGGGGATTTGTTCGACCTGGCGTAAAGAAGTGCGCACGGCCGTGTCCTCCTCGGCTTGGGCCTTGGCGTCGGCCTTGAGGTCCTCCTCGTGCTGCGCGGCTTCCTTCCTGGTGCGGTCCAGATCGACCATTTCGAGAGGGACTTCTTCCCACTCCTCTCGCTCTGCGCTCAGGTAGCTGACGCGATCCTTGAGGACCTTGTATTCGCTGACCAGTTGATACGTTCCGTCCTTGAGGTAGAGACGGACGGTTCCGGCGAAGGCGGCTGCGGCGAAGATCAAAAAAAGCATGACGCGCGAAAGCATGTTCGTACCTGCCTATTAGATTAACCGCTCTCAGGGCTTGTGGCGCACGCCCGTGGCGTGCCGCGTCGAGACTCTCTCGACGCTTGTCTCGACCCCGGCACAAGCATCGACAAAGTGTCGACGCGGCACGCGGAGCGCGTGCGCCACAGACTCTATCATGGAGGAATGCGCTATAAAAAACTTGGACGCACCAGCATCGAGATCAGTGACATCGGATTTGGGGCCTGGGGCATTGGCGGGAAGCAATGGATCGGCGGATCGGACGAGGAATCGCGTGCGGCTCTGCGGCGCGCGCTGGAGCTGGGCGTCAATTTCATCGACACCGCGCTGGCCTATGGCGACGGGCATAGCGAGGAACTGGTAGGGGAGATTGTCAGGTCGGCGCCCGGCAAGGTTTATGTGGCGACGAAGGTGCCGCCGATGAATCTGAAGTGGCCCGCGCGGAGTGGAATCGGGATTGAGGACGTTTTTCCGTACGATTACGTGATCGAGTCGACGGAAAAGAGCCTGCGGAATCTGAAGCTGGATGCCGTGGACTTGCAGCAGCTTCATGTGTGGAACACCGAGTGGACCGATCGCGATGAATGGAAGCGCGCGTTCGAGGATTTGAAAAAATCGGGCAAGGCGAAGGCGGTGGGTGTTTCGCTGAACGCGGGCGATCCGGATTCGGGCCTCGAGTTGATTCGCACGGGGGTCTGTGATTCGGTGCAGGTGGTGTACAACATTTTCGATCAGTCGCCCAACGCGAATTTATTGCCACTGGCGCTGGAGCTGAACGTCGGCGTGCTGGCGCGAGTGCCTCTTGACGAGGGATCGCTGACGGGGACGATCACGGAAGATACGGTGTTCGAGAAGGGCGAATTTCGCGATTGGTATTTCCGGGGTCGCGACCGGAAGAAGCAAGTGGTCGAGCATGTGAGCGCGCTCAAAAAAGACTTGGTGGGGATTGACGGGACGCTGCCGGAGATTGCGCTGCGCTATTGCCTGTCGCATCCGGCCGTATCGACGGTGATTCCCGGCATGCGCAAGGTGCGGACGGTGGAGTCGAGCTGTTCGGTATCCGATCTTGGGGCGCTGCCGGCCGACGTTCTCGCGAAGCTGAAAAAGCACGCCTGGGTTAAAGATTTTCACTCGTGAGAATCGGACTGCATACTTCGATTGCGGGAGCGCTGGAGAGGTCGGCGACGACGGCGGCCGAGCTGGGCGCGAACACGTTTCAGATTTTTTCATCAAGCCCGCGACAGTGGAAAGCGTCGGCGCCGAGCGCTCCGGCGATCAAACTGCTGAACGCGGCCAGGGAGAAATTCGACCTGACGCCGCTGGTGATTCACGACAACTATCTGATCAACCTGGCGTCGTCGAATGAGGGGATTCGCAAGCAGTCGGTTGAGGCGTTCCGAGGCGAGTTGGTGCGAGGCATCGCCATCGGAGCGGAGTACCTGGTCGCCCATCCGGGGAATTACAAAGGGCAGACTATTGAGCAGGGGATTTTCCATTTCCTGCAAGGGATCACCGCGGCGGCCGAGGGGCTGAAGTTCGACAAGTTGATGCTGCTGCTGGAGTGTACCGCGGGGGCGGGAGCGCAGATCGGAGGTCGCCTCGAAGAACTGCACGTGATTCGCGAATATGCGGCGCAGATGACGCATCTTCCGGTGGGTTTTTGTTTGGATACATGTCACCTGCTGGCGTCGGGCTACGACATCGCGACCGAACAGGGTTTCAAGAAAACCGTCGCCGAAGCGGATCGGATTCTGGGCCTGGAACATGTGCGCGTGATTCACGCCAACGATTCGAAAGGAGCGCTGGGGTCGCACATCGACCGGCACCAACACATCGGCGAAGGTTATATTGGAATGGACGGGTTTCGTCGCCTTCTCACCCACCCGAAGCTTCGCCAAAAAGCCTTCATTCTGGAGACGCCTGTGGATCAGGAGGGCGACGAGAGACGGAATCTCGACACGCTGAAGGCACTCTGGAAAAACCAATGGAAGAAAAAGTCTACGACCACAACCAAATCGAGCTGAAGTGGGAAGAACGCTGGAAGAACGCGGACCTTTACCGCGCCGACCAGAACTCCTCCGCGCCCAAATATTACGTGGTCGAGATGCTTCCTTACCCAAGCGGCCGGCTGCACATGGGGCACGTCCGCAACTACTCGATCGGCGACGCGCTGGCCCGTTACATGTCGATGCGCGGCTACAACGTGCAGCATCCGATGGGGTGGGACGCGTTCGGATTACCGGCGGAAAACGCCGCGATCAAGGGCGGCGCGCATCCTCGCGACTGGACGCTGGCGAGGATCGCCGAGATGACGCGGCAAATGAATCGCATGGGCTTCGCCTACGACTGGAGCCTGGAGATCACCACCTGCGAGCCGGAATACTATCGCTGGAACCAGTGGTTTTTCCTGAAAATGCTGGAGCGAGGGCTGGCGTACCGGAAGCGCGCGCTGGTCAACTGGTGCCCGGAGTGCGGGACGGTGCTGGCCAATGAACAGGTGGTCAACGGCTGCTGCTGGCGTCATTTAGAAACGCCGGTGGTGCAGCGAGCGCTGGAACAGTGGTTCTGGAAAATCACCGACTACGCGGATGAGTTGTTGCGCGCTATCGACGAGAAGCTGGAAGGCAACTGGCCGGAACGCGTGCTCGCGATGCAGCGAAACTGGATCGGCAAATCGGTCGGGTCGGAGATCGATTTTACGCTCGAAGGGTCGGGCGAAAAAATCCGCGTGTTCACCACGCGGGTCGATACGATTTACGGAGCGACGTGCGTGATTCTGGCGCCGGAGCATCCCATCACACAGAGGCTTCTGGATGACACGGGCAAAGCCCGTGCCAAAGACATGATCGACGCCCGCGCAAATACGGGACCAGGAGATGTCGTAAAAGACGGCGCGCCGACGGGCGCGTTTGCCATCAATCCTTACAGCGGCGGCAAGGTGCCGGTTTGGATCGGCAATTTCGTATTGATGGACTACGGCACCGGAGCGATCATGGCCGTGCCGGCGCACGATGAGCGCGATTTTGAGTTTTGCACCACATTTGGATTGCCCATCGTGCCGGTCATCCGGCCCTCGGACGGCGAACGGAAGTTGCCTTTCCTTGACGATGGGATTGTCGAGAATTCGGGTGAATATTCGGGGCTCAAGAGCGCGGACGCACGGAAAAAGATGAACGAGCGTGCGGAGCGCGAAGGCTTCGGCAAGGCCGCGATTACGTTTCGCATCAAGGACTGGGGCATTTCGCGGCAGCGCTATTGGGGCACGCCGATTCCCGTGATTCATTGCCCAAAATGCGGGGTTGTTCCAGTCCCGGAAAAGGATCTGCCGGTGGAGTTGCCGTACGACGTGAAGTTGACGGGCAAAGGGCGGTCGCCTCTGGCTGAGCATCCGGCGTTCATGCATGTGAAGTGCCCGAAATGCAGCGAGGACGCGCAGCGCGAGAGCGACACCATGGACACGTTCGTCGATTCGTCCTGGTATTTCTATCGCTACTGCGATCCGCATAATGACAAAGCGCCGTTCGACTCCGCGAAAATCGCGAAATGGTTCGAGATCGACCAGTACATCGGCGGCGTCACGCACGCGATTCTGCATTTGATCTATTCGCGTTTTTTCACCAAGGTGATGCGGGATCTGGGCCTGATCGCGAACGATGAGCCGGCGGCGAACATGTTCACCCAGGGCATGGTCCTGGGCCACGATGGCACGGCGATGTCGAAGTCCAAGGGCAACGTGGTCGATCCGGAGGAGATGATCGAAAAATACGGCGCGGACACTTGCCGTTTGTTCGTCCTATTCGCCGCGCCTCCGGAAAAAGATATGCCGTGGATCGAGGCCAGCGTCGGCGGGCAGCGTCGATTCCTTGAACGGGTCTGGAAATTCGTTACGCGCAATATAGGTCGCGACGCCGGGACGGGCGATCCCGCGGCGGACCGTCGTGCATTGCGCAAACTGCACCGGACCATCCACAAGATGACCGACGATTTCAGCAATCGCTGGCATTTCAACACCTCGATCGCCGCGCTGATGGAGTTGATCAATACGATGACCGAGGAAGAGGCCGGCCTATCGCGAGCGGCGCTCGATCAGATCCTGCCGTCGATGGTCTTGCTGCTGGGCCCGTTTGCTCCGTACATAGCAGAGGAGATGTGGGAACACTTGGGCCGGACCGGGCCGGTGTTCAAACAATCGTGGCCTGCCTATGACGAGTCGCTAGAGAAAGAAGATGCGGCGGTCGTCGTGCTTCAAGTGAACGGAAAAGTGCGCGGCCACATTTCGGTGCCGTTCGGGACACCGAAAGCAGAACTGGAGCGGCTGGCTCTCATTGACCCGAAGACGCAGGCGTCGATCGCCGGCAAGCAGGTGGTGAAGGTGATCGTCGTGCCGGATAAGCTCGTCAATATCGTCGTAAAGTAAAGCTATGGCCACGCGGACGATGATCACGGTGGAAGAGTACCTCGCGACCGTCTACCGTCCGGACTGCGATTACGTCGACGGCGCAGTGTTGGAGCGCAATTTGGGAGAAAAGGACCACGGCCGATTGCAGTTGAAGTTGGGCGCGTATTTCCTCGCGCGCCAGGCGCAATGGAACACCTATGCCATCGTTGAGCAACGTGTGCAGGTCCGTCCTGGACGATTCCGCATCCCTGACGTATGCGTGCTCCTCGGAGAAACAGACGAGCAAATCCTCACCGCGCCTCCCTTCCTCTGCGTTGAAATTCTTTCGCCCGAAGACCGCATGAGTCGTGTGCAGGATCGCATCGACGACTACTTCGCGATGGGTGTCCCGAATGTCTGGGTGGTCGATCCCGCCCGCCGCTGCGCCTTTGAGGCCACGGCGACTGGCGACCTTCGCCGCGTTACGGAGGCCCTGCGCACGTCCGATCCCTGCTTCGAAGTCCCTTTGGCGGAGATCTTCGAGTAAAGTGAAACTATGGCCACGCGGGCTCAAATTCCGGTGGAAGTCTACTTGACGACCGTGTATCGTCCCGACTGCGACTATGTCGACGGCGAAGTATTGGAGCGCACTTTGGGCGAACGGGAACACAGCTACGTGCAGGTTGCGCTTTCGTCGTATTTTTTCAATCGTCGCAAGGTGCTGGGCATTGAGGTCTACCCTGAACAACGGGTGCAGGTGAAGCCACGCCGGTACCGCATCCCCGACGTCTGTGTTGTTTTGGGCGGAACGAAAGAGAAGATCTTCACCATCCCTCCCTTCCTTTGTGTGGAGATCCTGTCGCCCGAAGATCGCATGAGCCGCGTATGGGAACGCCTCCACGACTATTTCGAAATGGGCGTGCCGAACGTCTGGATGATCGATCCGGAGAACCGCATCGCGCACATCGCGAGCCCCTCGGGCGATCTGCATCGCGTAACCGGCTCCCTGCGCACTGCCGACCCCGTTCTCGAAGTTCCCCTCTCCGAAATATTCGAGTGACATACAATAGTCCACGTCATGGACTCAAATAGACGGGACTTCCTAAAAACCTCCTCCACGGTCGCGCTTACTTCGCAGATTTTCACTGGACACGTGCGCGGCGCCAACGACCGGGTTTCCGCTGCCTTCATCGGCATGGGGAAGATGGGCCGCTCCAACCTCGGCTACGCGATGCGTCAGGAGAATCTGAACGTCACCGCGGTGTGCGACATCTTCGATCGTAATCTCAATATGGCCGTGGAAATGTCGAAGAAGCAGCCGGGCGGCGCGGCGAAAGGGATTCGCGACTTCCGCGAGATTCTGGCCGATAAATCCATCGACGTGGTGTGCATCTCGACGCCCGACCACTGGCATCCTTATATGACGATCGAGGCCTGCAAGGCGGGCAAGGACGTCTACGTGGAAAAGCCTATCTGCGTCGCGGTCGACGAGGGCGTGAAGATGGTGCAGGCCGCGCGCAAGTACAAGCGCGTGGTGCAGGCCGGCACCATGCAGCGCTCCGCCGTACATTTCGCGAAGGCGGCCGAGATTGTGCGTCGAGGCGATCTGGGCAAAGTCACGTTCGTTCGCTGCTGGAACTACGGCCTCGCGCCGCCCGAAGGTATCGGCGAGCCGCCCGACCAGGAACCTCCGCCGACGCTCGACTGGGATATGTGGCTGGGGCCCGCGCCCAAGCGCGCCTACAATCCGAACAGATTCGGCGTCGATCCCCAGGATCGTTATTTTTCCCGCTTCCGCTGGTTCTGGGATTACGCCGGAGGCATGATGACCGATTGGGGCGTCCACTGGCTCGACATCGTGCAATGGGCGTTCGACGAAGAGATGCCTAAAGGGATTTCCTCGTTCGGCGAGAAGTTCTATGTAAAGGACAATCGCGAGACGCCCGACACTTTGCAAGTGACCTACCAATACCCGGGCTTTCTAGCGGTCTACGAAAATCGCGAAGGCAACGCACAGTCGATGTTCGACAAAAGCGGCGGAATTTTATTTCACGGGACCAAGGGCACCATGTACCTGGATCGTGGCGGATATAAAATCGTCCCGGAAAAAGGTTCGGCGCTCGAAGCGTCGGAGATGAAGTCGTTGAGCGGCGGCAACCGCGAACACTGGGCCAATTTTCTGGACTGCGTCAAGACGCGCGAAAAACCGGCCAGCGACATCGAGAAGTGCCAGCATTCGACCACCACCTGTCTGCTGGGCAACGTGGCGCTGCGCAGCAAACTGCGGCTCGATTTCGACCCACAGAAGTGGACCGTGGCGCAGGCGGACGCGAAGAAGTATCTGACTCGCGAGTATCGCAAGCCCTGGAAGCTGGTGGTGTAGCGGACGCAGGCGGAACCGCCTGCGCCATCACAGCACAAACTACTGAACAGCCACCGTTGGACCGCTCAGCGTGGTGCTGTTATTGATCGTAATCGACAGCGGCAGCCCGGATCCTGTGACTCCGGTCGGCACCAGAATATTCACCTGGATGACGCCCGTGACCAGCCCCGGCGCGGCGCCGGCGAACTCCACCAGAGCGGTCACTCCATTGATGGTCGCGGTGACCGTGCCGGGGATTTTGTACAGCGTGGCGGTGGGCGTCACGGTTCCGGTGACGCTGGCAGGGTTGGTCTGCCCTCCTCCGGTCATAAACACCGCGATCACCGAGCCCTGCGATGCGGGCGTGGTGCTGACGAACTGGCCGCCGATGGTCAGTCCGGTCGAAGGTCCGTTCAGCGTGCCGTTCTGGTTCAGCACCGAAGCCTGTCCCGCTCCGGTGGCGCTGAATGTGTAAATGCCCGGCGCTTGGCTTGCAATCAGTTGCGAAATTCCGGCCGATTGCTGGTTCTGATAGATCACGGTGACGGTGGTGGTCGCTCGACCGGCGATTTCATAGGGTACGATCACGTTGATCTGCGAAGCGGACACGTAGATGGGTGTGCCCGGGTTGGTGTCGAACATCACCTGCACTCCGGCCAGCGTGTTGCTCAGCGTGCCTCCCGGTCCAACGCTGAAACTGGTCGCCGTGTTAGGCCCGAGGTTGATGCCCTTTATGGTAATCAGTTCTCCGGGCGAAACCGCGCCGAATGCGCCGCTGGCGCTGTTGGAGATGGTGGAAGGCTGCGGGGCGGGAACGCCGGTGACCGTGACCGTCACATTTACTGTGATCGCCGCTTGACCGGTCGCGGTGATGGTAATGGTCCCGCTATACGTCCCGGCGGCGGTGAAACTGGTCGGCGTGACGGTAACCGTCAACGCCTGGGGCGTTCCGGACGCGCCGGTTTCGCCGGTGGTGGGCGTCACCGACAGCCAGCCTGTGGTGCTGGTGGCTGCGGCGGTAAGGTTCACCGCTCCTCCGGTGCTGGTTACGTTCAGCGTCTGCGTAGGCGGCGCCGAGCCTCCTAACTGATAGGAGAAACTCAGCGAGGTTGGCGTGACCGCCACCGTTTGCGCGGTGGTGACAACCAGGCTCACCGGAACCGTGACGGTCGGAGTAGCCGCGTTCTGGAACGTCAGCACGATATTACTGGTGTAAGTTCCAGGCGACAGCGAGTTCTGCAAAACGCTGGCCGATATCGTGCCAGCGGTGGCCGTGGCAGTGCCGCTCAAAGGCGTCACTTGCAGCCAGGTCCCGCCGGTTACCGGCGCCACCGACGCGGTAAATGTCGTGCTGCCGCCGGTGGCGGTCAAGCTGATCGTTTGCGCAGCCGGAAGCGTGGTCGCGTTCTGGGACTGCGAAAAAGCGAGCGAGGTGGGCGACACTGTCACCGTGGTGTTTGCCGAAACCGTCAATACCACAGGGATGGTCAGCGCGCCGCTGGGAAGATTGGTGTTGGTGGCCGCGTTGATGGTGATCGATCCGGTGTAGGTCCCTACCGGCAATCCGCTGGGAGAAATTTGTACTTGCAGGTACTGCTGCGTCGTGCCCGAGGACGACCCCAGGAACAGCCAGGTGGTCGGAGCGTTGGGCGTCGACGAGAAGGCTGAAAAACGCAGCGCCGACCCATCCGTGCTGTTGATCGAAATCTGGCTGGAAATCAGAGCGCTCGATCCCGACGTGGCGGTCACCACTCCGAAGCCGAACGGCGGAGTCACCGTCAACAGCGATGTCGCGGCAATATCGACGGTCACCGGTATGATCACCGTGGTGTTGGCGCTGGTACCGTTGTTATAGGTCACAATCACGTTTCCGGTGCAGAATCCCGCGGTCATTCCCGAGGCAGCCACGCTGACCGACAACGTCGCCGGCGTGACGCTCTGGCTCTGCGTCGCGTTCAGCCAGTTTGTGGTGGGGCAGTTGCTCCCGGCCATGGTGGTGGTGGTGACCGAGAAGCCCAGCGTGCTCGTGCTGGTCAATTGCACCAACTGCACCCCAAGCGGGAGTTGGGTTACGCCCGTCTCGTAGCTGTAGAGCAGCGTGTCCGGCCCGGCGTAGATAGTGGAGGTGGCTCCACTCACCGTGACCGACACCGTGATCGGGATGCTGTAGAGCCCGTAATCGCTGTTATTCGGAAGCACCAGGATGGTGGCCGTGTAAGGGGTGTTACTGATCGACAAGCCGGACGCGTTCACATAGACCGAAAAAACAGGGTTCTGAGTGGTCGAACCGCTGGTCGGATTGATGACCAGCCAGCTCACGTTCGATTGCACCAGGTACGGAATGCTGGTGCCGGAACTGCTCGATACCTGCACCGTCTGCGACTGCGAGGTGGTACTGCCGAAGGGCACGGTGAACGATAGACTGTTGGTGTTGACCTGGAGCAGAGGATTCCGGCTCACCACCAGCGTCACCGCGATGTTCGTGGTATTGGCGGCGCTGGAGAATGCGGTGGGCGCGATGGCCAGGTTGAGAGTATACGTCCCCGGGGAAAGGGACGCTACGTATTGGTAGGAGAGGCTCAGGTAAAGAGGCTGCGGAGTGGACGTCGCAGTGCCTCCCGTGGCGCTCAGCACCAGCCAGTTGGTGGTGTTGCCCGGCGTCGATCCCGTCGTGGTTACGGTGGCCGAATAATTCAGGCTCGTGCCGCTGGACGTGGAAACCATCAGCGTTTGCTGTTGCGCGGAAAAATTCCCCTGTCCGGATTGATACTGGTAAATGAAGTTCTGAAGCGTCCCGGTCACGCTCAACGTTGCCCCTGCGGTAACGGTGAGGGTGACCATGATCGATACCGAATCGCCGGTCGTCTGGCTCTGTACTAAAACAGTCCCCGTATAGGTGCCGACCACCAGGTTCTGGGGATTCACCTGCACCTGGAATCCGCCCTCGTTGCCGGTTGTTCCGACAGTATTCGTCAATAGGATCCAGCTTCCGCCCGACGTCGTCGACGCGCTGACGTTGTAATTCAACTGTTCCCCGCTGCTGGTGATCGTCACCGGGATCGAGTTCGGACTTCCGGACGAGGATCCCTGCACGGCGCTGAAGGTGAGATTGGCCGGATTGGCCGACAGCAGCGACGGCGTTCCCACCGTCAGCGTCACCGGAAAGGCTACCTGAGTGCTAGGCTCGCCATAGATTGCAATCGAGATGGTCGTCGAAACAATGGCTCCCGAATTGAAGCCACTCGTATTTACCGTGACGTTCAGCGACGCCGGAGAATTGGGAAAAAACATGGTGCCGGATGGATTGCCGGCTACCGTCAGCCAGCTCTGATTGGCCGGCACCGTGACCACCAGCGTGGTGGCGCCGCCCGCTGTCGTGATACCGAGGACCTGCGTGGAGACCGCGCCCCCGCTCTGCACCTGGAAGCCCATGCCGCTCGATAATGGCGGCGAGGTCGTGATTTGCCCATTCGCTGTGTCGGAAAAACCCAATCCAACCAGGCATACGATTGCCCCAAACGTCCAGATCTTATGGCGATTCATCGAGTTCCTCCACATTTCCATCATCCTACGCAGCAATTCGCTCTCCAAACCAGAATACACCGAAACAAATCCACTTAATAATGTTTTAATGATTCGCCAACGCTCAAAGCACCGCCTGACGATAAGATGGTATTGAGCGCATGTTCGTTTCCCATGAAATCGCCATCCGCGCCGAGGGCCTGGCCAAATCCTACCGCTCCGGCGGCGCCGACCTGGTTATTTTCTCCGGTCTGGACATCGATGTCGCGCGCGGCGAACGTCTGGCGCTGGTGGGCGAGTCGGGCGCGGGCAAGAGCACTCTGCTCCATTTGTTGGGCGGTCTGGACAGGCCGACGGAGGGTGCGATATACTTCGGTCATAAAGATATCTGCAAGCTCCCTCTGAATGAGCTGGCCGATTTTAGGAACCGGGAGTTGGGTTTTGTCTGGCAGATTCATACATTACTCGCCGAATTCACGGCTCTTGAGAACGTGATGATGCCTCTGCTGATCCGCGGGCAATCACGGAATGAGGCGGAGCCCGTTTCGCTTGCCAGGCTGGATGAAGTGGGTCTCAAGAACCGCGCCACGCATCGCGCGGGAGAGTTATCCGGTGGGGAACAACAACGAGTGGTGCTGGCCCGCGCCCTGGTCGGGGATCCCAAGGTCCTGCTGGCCGACGAGCCTACGGGCAGCCTGGATTACCGGACCGGCAGCATGATTATGGACGTCCTCGACGACCTCCATCGCTCCCGAAATCTTACGTCGATTCATGTAACGCACAATTTGAATTTCGCACGCCGTGCGGACCGGGTGCTCGCGCTGGAGCGCGGCCGCCTCGTCGGGGCTTGCCCCGACGGAGGAAGCACTCGTCCCGCGGCTTTCTCGTCAGAGTGAGAGCATAGGACACGAATTATGTTTGAACGCTATACCGAAAAGGCCCGCCGGGTGATCTTCTTCGCCCGTTATGAAGCCAGCCAGTTCGGCAGTCCGTGCATCGAGACCGAACACTTGCTGCTGGGCTTGCTCCGGGAGGATAAAGCGCTGGCCAACCGCTTCCTCCGTTCGAGCGCCTCGGTGGAATCGATCCGCAAGCAGATCGAGGCTCACACCACGTTGCGCGAAAAAGTATCGACGTCGGTCGACCTTCCTTTAAGTCACGAGTGCAAGCGCGTGCTTGCCTATGGCGCGGAGGAAGCCGAGCGGCTCAACCATAAACACATAGGAACCGAGCATCTTCTGCTGGGATTGTTGCGCGAGGAAAAATGCTTCGCCGCCGACATCCTGCATGAACGCGGCCTGCGCTTATCGCAGGTCCGCGAGGAGATCGCGCGTTCCAGTTCAGAAAAAATGTCCTCCAATCGCCCCAAGGAAAGCTCCCTGCTCAGCGAGTTCAGCCGCGATTTGACGCAAGCCGCGATGGACGGCCTGCTCGATCCTCTCATCGGACGCGACTACGAACTCGAACGTGTGGTCCAGATCCTCTGCCGCCGCACGAAGAACAATCCGGTCCTGATCGGCGAACCGGGCGTCGGCAAGACCGCCATCGTCGAAGGCCTGGCGCAGCGCATCGCCGACGGCGACGTGCCCAGCTTCCTGGCCGACAAGCGGATCCTCGCCCTGGATCTGTCGCTGATTGTCGCCGGGACGAAGTATCGAGGACAGTTTGAAGAGCGCCTGAAGACCATCATGAAAGAACTGATGGAAAATCAGAACGCCATCATCTTCATCGATGAATTGCACACGCTCGTCGGCGCAGGATCGGCCGAAGGCTCTCTCGACGCCGCGAACATCTTGAAGCCGGCGCTTTCGCGCGGCGAAATCCAGTGCATCGGCGCAACGACGCCCTCTGAGTACCGCAAGTCCATCGAAAAGGATCGTTCCCTGGAACGCCGTTTCCAGGCAGTAAAAGTTCCTCCGCCAAACGAAGCCGACGCGATTAGAATCCTTTTCGGTATTAAAGAGCGCTACGAAAAGTTCCACGCCGTTTCTTATACCGACGAGTCCATCGAAAACGCCGTCTACACCTCAACCCGCTTCATTCCCGATCGTTTCCTGCCCGACAAGGCCATCGATCTGATCGACGAAGCCGGCGCCCGGGTGAAACTTCGCCAGACGACCTTACCCGGCGAAGTGGCCGACATCCAGAAACGCATCAAGTTCATCGTTCACCGGATGGAGAACGCCATCGCCAATCACGAATTCGAAAAGGCGCGTTTCTACTCCGATGAAGAGCGCAAGGAGCGGGAAAATCTCCGCATGTTGCGGGAAAAATATAATCTCGACGACACTTCCACCGGAATCGTCACCAAGGACGACATCGAAGACGTGGTCGCCCGCTGGACCGGCGTCCCGATGACCGCCATCCGCGAAGAGGAAGTCGCCAAGCTCCTGCGCATCGAAGGCGAGTTGCATCGCCGCATCATCAGCCAGGAAAAGGCGATCTCCGCGCTCTCTCGAGCTATTCGCCGTTCGCGCGCCGGCTTGAAATCCCCCAAGCGCCCGGCTGGATCGTTCCTGTTCCTGGGCCCGACGGGCGTCGGCAAAACCGAAGTCGCGCGCGCCTTGGCCGAATTCCTGTTCGGCAGCGAGAAAGCGCTGATCCGCTTCGATATGTCCGAGTTCATGGAAAAGCACAGTGTTTCGAAGCTGATCGGTTCCCCTCCGGGCTACGTCGGATATGAGGAAGGAGGCCAACTCACCGAACGCGTCAAGCGCGCGCCTTATTCCATCATCCTGCTCGACGAAATCGAGAAGGCGCATCCGGATATTTACAACATCCTGTTGCAGGTTTTTGAAGACGGCCAGTTGACCGACGGACTGGGCAACACGGTCGATTTCAAGAACACGATTATCATCATGACCTCCAACCTGGGCGCCCGGTTCCTCGAAAAACGAAGCCAGATCGGCTTCAGCGCCCCCGGTTCCGGCATGTCGGCCAAGATCGAGGATCAGGTGATGGCCGAAGTTAAAAAGGCCTTCAACCCCGAATTCCTGAATCGTCTCGACGAAGTGATTCTGTTCACCTCGCTCTCCGACGACGACCTGCTGAAGATCATGAACCTGCTGGCGGAGCAGATCAACGTGAATCTGGTGGCCAAGCAGATCAAGATCCGTCTCAACCAGGATGCGGCGAAATACATTCTTGAGAAAACGTGCACCGACCGCAGCTACGGAGCCCGTCCTCTGCGCCGCGCCTTGCAGAAATACATCGAGGATCCGCTGAGCGAAGCTCTCATTCAGGGCACGCTCCCGCGACCATCGGAGCTCGAAGTTTACTTAGGCGACGGCGGCATCTACTGCCGTCCGCTTGCTCCCGTCGAGCAGCCGGCGCTCGTATCAGGCGACCCAGCGGCGCCGGAGGAAACGCCCACTCCGGTGACTCCGCTGTTTATGTTCGAATGAAGTTTCGCATCGTGCTGGAATTCGATGCGGAGACAGACAGCTATTCCGCTGTCTGTCCCGAACTCCCAGGTTGCGCGTCGGCTGGGGATACAGAAGTAGAAGCACGCCGCAACATCGAAGAAGCGATCAAGCTGTACCTGGAGCCCGCGGCAATCTGAAATCGAGCGCCTTCCGAGCCGCGACCGCAGGGAGCGACCTCTTTGGTCGCGGTTCTGTAAAACAACGAGACTTTTCTCGTGCTGTGGCAACGACTTTGCGCTTTCACTCGCAGCGGACCCGGTTTGGGCCCACTATCATGCAATCAAGAGATCGGTCACAGCGTCGTATCCCGGTCCACTACAGCGAGGGTGCAAGTTCTCGAGACACTCCCTTCGTCCAAACGTTAACGTACGATGACCCTCGCCGTTGCGGGAAAATAAACGGCACGGAGCGCTCCAAAAGGAACCTTCGGCGGGAGATTTTAGACGTCTGTCCGCATGCTCACGCGTGGCGGTTCAGTTGTAATCTCCCACCGGTTATGGGATTCGTGTGCCTTTTACATCTGAATCCCCTGACTCACGCCAGGGGTTATAACCCCGTCCGTCAGGGCGGGGATTCTGCCATCCGCGTCGTCCTATAACATCGCGGAACCTCGAACGAGACGTTCAACGCCGACGCGGGCAACTCCCCGTGCCTGATCCGATCGGCGATCACTTCAATCACCAGCCGTTCCGTGTTGCTAATCGCTTCCTCACGCGTCGCGCCATACGTCATCACGCCAGGCAACTCCAGCGCCTCGGCAATCCAACGCCCGTCGTCCTCGCGATCGATCTCAATCGTGATCTTCATGGCTTCTCCGGCCAATACCCCGGCCTCGCCCTCACCACCGCACCCGGAAACTTGATCACGTGAACCTCGATATGGTGCAGCCCCGCATTCTTCGACTCCTGCGGCGCAAAGCTCAGCAGGTACTGGCTGTGAATCTCCTCGCCGGTGCGCGACACCACCGCCTCCAGCGATCCCAGTTTTAAAAACGCCAAATGACGACCGCCGGTAGCTCTCGCGAACGCCGTCGCGTCGTTGGTTTTTCCCAGCCTCGCCAGCTCCCCGATGGCTCCGATATAGTCCGCATCGCCAGGCATCGGCGGCGCGTTTTCCGAACTCGACGTCCAGGCTTCCCCTTGCGCCGAATACGTAATGAAGTAAATGACCACGCCCTCCCTCTGCGCCATCTCGACGGCCTCGGCGAGCTTGTGCCTGCTCCCCCGATCCCTCGATTCGCCCATCACGATCATGATGCGCCGGTTATTTTCGGGCCTCGTCTCGAGCATCTTCATCCCGTCGATCACCGCGTCGATCATCTTCGCGCGCTTGATGGTGTGCGCCACAATATTCTCAAACGCCGCGCGGATTTTCCCCGCGTCGGAGGTGAACTCCTGGTAGGTCTGCACGTCGGTGTCGTAGGCGATTACCGCGGCTTGTCCTCGTTCGCCGATCACCACCGGCTGAATCATCGCGCCCACCAGGCGAATCCGCGCCAGCGCCGGCTCCGAGATTCCGCTCGATTGCACCAGCACCACCAGCGACACCGGCGACAGCACCGTGTCGGAGGTGTCCATGTGGAATTTCTGCCGCACGCCGTCATCGGTCACCACGAAATCGTCCTCGTGCAGGCCGTCGATCAACATGCCTTTCTTGTCAGTGACCGTGGTCGGCACCAGCACCAGGTGGACATTTGTTTTGATCGCCTGATCCTGTGCCACCAGCGCCACAGTGAGCGCACAGATCACGAAACGGATTCTCAACACAATGATGGGACGGCCCCAGGCGTCATACTGTTACGTTAACAGCAAACACATTACCAACAGCCAAATCCCTCGGGATTCTGATTTCTCATGGAACCCCGACAGTAATGGAGGGGATAGCGATACCCTAGTCTCTTATGTCCGATCGTCTCACCGAACTCCGCCGCCGCCACGCCAACGCTGATGCCGGCGGCGGGGAAGAACGCAAAGCCCGCCAACATAAAGAAGGAAAGCTTTCCGCCCGTGAACGCATCGACCTGCTGCTCGACGAAGGCACTTTCGAAGAGCTCGACAAACTGGTCCGTCACCGCTCGCGCGATTTCGGCATGGACGAACAGGTGGTCGACGGCGACGGCTTTGTCACCGGCTACGGACTCATCCACGGCCGACCAGCCTACGTTTTCGCACAGGATTTTACCGTTTTCGGCGGCTCGCTCTCGGAGACCAACGCCAAGAAAATCGTGAAGATCATGGACCTCGCGCTCAAAACCGGAACCCCCGTCATCGGCCTCAACGATTCCGGAGGCGCCCGCATTCAGGAAGGCGTGGTCTCGCTCGGCGGCTACGCCGATATTTTCCTGCGCAACACGTTGTCGAGCGGTGTCGTCCCGCAAATTTCCGCCATTATGGGCCCCTGCGCCGGAGGAGCCGTATACTCGCCCGCCCTCACCGATTTCGTGTTCATGGTCGATAAAACCAGCTACATGTTTGTCACCGGACCCGACGTGATCAAAACCGTCACGCATGAAGACGTGACCAAGGAGACGCTGGGCGGCGCGACCACGCATAACTCCACCAGCGGGGTCGCGCATTTCTTAGCCCACAACGACACCGAATGCCTGCAAATGATCCGCGCGCTGATGTCGTACCTGCCGCAGAACAATCGCGACGACGGCCCTGTTCGCCCATCAGACGATCCGGAAGATCGGCAAGACGCGGCGCTTGATTCCATCGTGCCGGCGGAATCCAACCAGCCCTACGACATCAAGGACGTTATCCACCGCATCGTTGATCACAGGGGGGACCACGCCGATTTCTTCGAGGTCCAGGAACACTGGGCTCGCAACATCGTCATCGGCTTCGCCCGGATGGACGGAAAATCCGTCGGAATCGTCGCCAATCAGCCGGCATTCTTGGCCGGATGCCTCGATATCGATTCCTCCACCAAAGGCGCCCGCTTCGTCCGCTTCTGCGACGCCTTCAATATCCCCATTCTGACCTTTGAAGACGTTCCCGGGTTTCTCCCCGGCACCGCGCAGGAGTTCGGAGGCATCATTCGCCACGGCGCGAAGCTCCTCTACGCCTACGCCGAAGCCACCGTCCCGAAAATCACCGTCATAACCCGCAAAGCCTATGGCGGAGCCTACTGCGTCATGGGATCGAAGCACCTCCGCACCGACGTCAACCTGGCGTGGCCGACCGCCGAAATTGCCGTCATGGGACCGGAAGGAGCCGTCAACATCGTCTACCGCCGCGAGCTGGCGTCCGCCGCCGACCCCGACGCGGTCCGCCGCGCCAAGACCGAGGAATTCAAGGAGCGTTTCGCCAACCCCTTCGTCGCCGCCGAGCACGGATTCCTGGACGACGTCATCGAACCCCGCCAAACTCGCCCCCGCATCATCCGCGCCCTGCGCCTGCTCGCCACGAAAGTGGATACTACGCCTCACAAGAAACATGGGAACATCCCTTTGTAAGAGAGTGAGAATGTTCGCCGTCAGGTTTCACTAAATTCCGTGGGGGAATTCTGGTGGCTCAACATCGTTTCCGATTCGCTAATCGCCATCGCTTTCTTCTCGATCCCATTCACGCTCGGTTATTACACTCGCAAGCGCGCCGGATCGAAGCTGCGCGGAACCGTCCTGATGTGCGCCACCTTCATGATCGCCTGCGGCGCCACACACTTGTTGTTGGTCTGGAATATGTGGCACACTTCCCACCGGCTGGAAAGTGTAGTGAAGGCCATCGCCGCGGCAGTCACAGTTGCCGCCGCGATCGGGTTCGCAATGATCAACGATATCTCCGGGAGCAAGAGGGCCGCCGACGAGCTCAAACGCGTCAACGAGGAGCTTCGCCGGTCTTATGCCGAGTTGGAGCAGTTCGCCCACGTCGCCTCCCACGACTTGCAGGAGCCTCTGCGCATGATCACCAGCTACCTCCAGCTGATCGAGCGCCGGTACGACGCGCTGCTTGACGACGACGGCCGCGAGTTCATTCACTTTGCCGTCGACGGAGCCAAGCGGATGAAGGCGCTCATCAAGGACCTGCTCGATTTCTCCCGCACCGGCACCGACGCCGCCAACCGCCAGGCCGTGGAGGCCAGATTACTCCTGGAAAATGCTCTCACCAATCTCAAGACGGCCATCGAGGAGTCGGGAGCGCAAATTACCACCGATCCGCTGCCCACCATCGTCGCCGATCCAATCCTGTTCACCCAGGTCTTTCAAAACCTGATCGCCAATGCCATTAAGTTCCAAAAGGGCACGGCACCCTCCGTACACATTTCCGTCCAGCGCCAAGCCCGCGAGTGGATCTTTTCGGTGCGAGACAACGGTATCGGCATCGAACCGCATCACCGCGACCGCATCTTTCGCATTTTTGAGCGCCTTCATAACTCTGAGCAATATTCCGGCTCGGGAATCGGGCTGGCGATCACCAGAAAAATCGTGGAAAGACACGGCGGACAGATCTGGGTCGAATCCCAACCCGGTACGGGATCGACCTTTCACTTCTCCATCTCTGCCGAAGTGGAAATTGCAACGGCCGCAAATAACGGTTCTCAATAAAGCTAGTGAGAAGAGTCTGACCTCACCGCGACTAAGGTTGTTCTCCCGAGCACCAATGCCCCCGGGCAGATCTCTCGAAGAATTCTGGCTAAGCGCCGCGATTCTACCGGCCCGAATCTGAAAAAGTTTTATTGGCCGCTGATGAACGCAGATAAACGCTGATGCAACACAAAGAATCAAGCTACCAAATCCGCGTTCATCCGCGTTTATCAGCGGCCAATAATTCTCCTTAAATATCATCCCGAAGCCGCCGATGCCTCTTCCGCCAGCTTGTCGAAGAACCGTTTAATCATCATCCGGGCCGTGCCGTCGATCAGCCTTTGCCCCACCGCCGCCATGGTTCCTCCCACCTGCGCGTCGCCTTCGTAGGCGACCTCCGTCCCCTCGCCGACGCCCGACAGCTTCAACAACCCGTCGCCCTTCATGAACCCGAGCTTTCCGGCCCCCTCCACCACCAGCCTGAAACTGGCCGGCGGCGATTGATCGATAATTCGCACTTTCCCCTCGAAGGCGCCGGAAAAACTGGCCAGCGCCATTTTCATTTTCATGCGGTACTCGTCGTCACCGATTTTTTCCAGGCTCTCGCAACCCGGAATGGCGCGCGCCAGCACAGTCGGATCCTGCATCAGCGCGTACACTTTTTCCTGCGGCGCAGCCAGCGTGTAGTTTCCCGAAATCTTCAAGCAGTCCTCGACAAAGCAGCCAGCAACGCCCTGGCTGTATGCACTACGGCCAGGTGTGTTCGATATTCGGCCGATGCGTGCAAATCGGAATTCGCGTCCACCCCTTCCGCGACCATCGCCGCAGCGTGTTGAACATCGGCTCCCCCTTCGAGGGCCTTTTCCACCGCCGTCGCGCGATACGCGTGATTGGACAAGCCGGTCACACCAACCCGCGCCCACCCAATCCTGCCGGAGGCCCTCTTGATCCGCACCGCAATACCGACGACCGCGAACCCGCTCGCCTTTTGCACCACTTTTTCGTAGTAAGTGCCGGTGCCCGAATCCTCCACCGGAACGATCACCTCGCGAACGATCTCACCCGGATCGAGCGCCGTCATAAACGTGTCCAGAAAGAAGTCCACTGCCGCGACCGTACGTTCCGACTTCGCGCCCTTCAGCACGAACCTGGCTTCCAGAGCCTGCAACGCCGCCGGATAATCGGCCGAAGGGTCGGCATGAGCGACACTACCCCCGATCGTTCCGCGATTGCGCACCTGCGGGTCTCCCACGCCTCCCGCCGCCTGCGCCAGCAGAGGGCATTTCGCGCGCACCAGCGTCGATGCAGCCACTTCCTGATGCGTCGTCGTCGCGCCAATACGCAGCGAGCCGCCTTCTTCCCGAATATAGTTGAGCTCCTTCAACCGCCCCAGATCCACCAGGTGATCCGGAGCCGCCAGGCGCAGCTTCATCATCGGAATCAGGCTCATGCCTCCGGAAAGCGGCTTCGCGCCCTCAGCCAAAAGCTCTAAAGCTTCGTTCAAAGTCTTCGGCGCCGTATATTCAAAAGCCTGCGCAATCATACTCGCTCTCCCATTCTGGCTCCTGGCTCCTGGCTCCTGGCTCCTTCTATCAGCCTCCAGATTTTCTCAGGCGTCATCGGCATGTCGATGTGCCTGACGCCCAGAGGCGACAGCGCATCCACCACCGAATTCACCATGGCAGGCGAGCAGCCGATGGTTCCGGCTTCGCCCACTCCCTTCACGCCAAGAGGATTCACCGGCGTCGGCGTCGTCGTATGATCGCTCTCGATCCACGGCATCATGTGCGCCCGCGGCAGCGCGTAATCGGTCATCTCGCCGGTTACCAGTTGGCCGCTGTCGTCGTACACCGCCTGTTCCCACAACGCCTGACCCAGGCCCTGCGCCACGCCGCCATGCACCTGCCCGTCGACGATCAGCGGATTCAGGATGTTGCCGCAATCGTCGACCGCGATGTAGCGCCGGATCTTGATCTCGCCCGTCTCGCGATCGATGTCCGAAACCACCAGGTGCGCGCCGAACGGGAAGGTAAAATTCGGAGGCTCCCAGAAATGCGTCGCGAACAATCCCGGCTCCGTATTGGCCGGCAACGTCATCGCGCGATAGCTCGCGCCCGCGATCTCCTGCAAAGTCTTCGTCGCGCCCGTTTTATTGCAGGTCACCACGCCGCCCGAAAGCGTGACATCTTCCGAGCTCAGCAGCATCGCGCCGAATTTCTTGATCTTCGCCTTCAAATCCTGCAACGCGAAATACACCGCCGTCCCGCCCACCGCCGTGCCGCGGCTGCCGAACGTGCCGATGCCGTACTGCACAATCGCCGTATCGCCGTGCAGCACCAAAATGTCGTCGATATCGACGCCCAGTTCATCGGCGGCAATTTGTGCAAACGTCGTCTCTTCGCCCTGCCCGTGTGGCGAAGCGCCGGTCATGACCGTCACCTTACCCGACGGATCGATCTTCACGGTCGCACTCTCCCATCCGCCAGCGGGCGTCGCCGGCGACGGACCGAAGGCGCAAATCTCGCCATAGGTCGAGATGCCGATGCCCATCAGTTCGCCGCGCTTGCGTTTCTCAGCCTGCTCCGCGCGTAACTCCTCATACCCGGCCATCCCCAGAGCCTTTTTGAGAGGCAGCGAATAATCGCCCGTGTCGTAGGTCAAGCCCGTCGCCGTCGGAAACGGAAAATCTTCTTTCTGGATGAAGTTTTTGAGCCGAATCTCCGCCGGATCCATCTTCAGTTCCGCCGCCAGAATGTCAACCATGCGCTCGATCCCGTGGGTCGCCTCCGGCCTTCCGGCACCCCGATACGCGTCGGTCGGCACGCAGTTGGTGAACGCCCCGATAATATCGGCCCTGACGTTCGCCGTCTTATACAGCCCCGGCATCATCAGAACGCTCAACGTCGGAATGGCCGGCGTCAGCAATTGATGATACGCACCCAAATCCTGGATGATCAGCAGCTTGATCCCGGTGATGGTGCCGTCCTTCTTCGCCGCGAGTTCGTAATAGTCCACGTGGCCGCGTCCATGAATCGTGCACAGAAAATTCTCGCGCCGCGATTCGATCCACTTGACTGGCTTGTTCAGTTTCATCGCCACGAAGCCCATGAGCGCTTCTTCGGCGTAGACGTTCAGCTTGCAGCCGAACCCTCCGCCGACCTCCGGCGTCACCACGCGCAACCGGTTTTCTTCGAGGCCCAGCATCTGCGCGAGCAGCGTCCGCAGCAGGTGCGGAATCTGCGTCGACGAGTACAAATTCAACTGCCGGTCCGACGCGCGCCACTCGGCGACAACGCCTCGGGTCTCCATCGGCGTGGGAATCAGCCGCTGGCTGGTGATGCGCTGCTTCACGATCACGTCGGCCTCGGCGAAAGCCTTGTCGACCTCGCCGCCTTCCTGGTGATAATCGAACGCCTTGTTATCGGGCCATTCCGGATGCACCGCGGGCGCGCCTTTGGCGATCGCTTTTTCGGGATCCGCAACGGCGTCGGTTACATCCCAATCGATCTCGATCAGATCCGCCGCGTCCTTCGCGATGTAGCGATCCGTCGCCACGACGACAGCCACTGGATGCCCGACGAAGTAAACCCGTTCCGGCGCCAGGATGTAATGATGGGGCACTCTTAACCCCGGTAGCGACGCGCCGCAGGGCACCGGTCCGACCTTTTCCGTATCTTTGCCCGTGAACACCGCCGCAACACCAGGGTGTTGTGCCGCAGCCGAAATGTCCATCGACTTGATCTTCGCCGCCGCGTGCGGACTCCGCACGATCGTTGCGTACAACATCCCGGGCATTTTCATGTCGTCGACGTAAGTTGCCGTGCCCGTGATCAGCCGCGGATCCTCGCGCCGCCGCAGCCTCTTCCCGACAAGCAATTCAGGTTTTGCAATTGTGGTCGCCATGATTACGCCCCCGCCTTCGCCGCCGCGCGCACCGCGTTCACAATGTGTTGATACCCCGTGCATCGGCAGACGTTTCCTTCGAGGCCCATGCGAATTTCCTCGTCCGTCGGATGCGGATTGCGATCCAGAATCTGTTTCGACGCCATGATCATCCCCGGCGTGCAGAACCCGCATTGCGCCCCGTGCTCATTCCAGAACGCCTCCTGCATCGCGTGCAGCTTCCCGTCGACGGCCAGCCCTTCGATGGTGGTGACATTCGCCCCATCGGCCTGCACCGCGAACATGGTGCAGCTTTTGACAGCCTTCCCGTCCACTTCGATGGTGCAAGCGCCGCACAGCGACGTCTCGCACCCCACGTGAGGCCCGGTCAGGCCCACGACTTCACGCAGGTAATGAATCAGGAGCAGTCTAGGCTCCACATCGTGGGAATGCTTCTTCCCGTTAATTGTCAAATTAATGCCCGTAAGGTTAATCTTCATGGCGATCCTCTAGCGCTATTGAAGATAACAAAACAGAAACCACCGCGCAGTCCTAATTTTATGCAAGTTCGGTATCCAAGACAGTGTCTTGTTTGCCTTTCATTCTGGCTCCTGGCTTCTGGTTCCTGGCTCCTTCTCGCTATACTCTCCCCTAGTGCAACTCACGCCCCTCGATTGGATCGTCGTAGCCCTCTACTTCGCCTTCAACATCGCCATCGGGTTCTATTACAAGTCCCGCGCCGGCTCCAGCGTCAACGAATTTTTCCTCTCCGGGCGCAATGTGCCCTGGTGGCTGGCCGGAACCTCGATGGTCGCGACAACGTTCGCCGCCGACACGCCGCTCGCCGTCACCGGAATGGTCGCCAAAGGAGGCATCGCCGGAAACTGGCTGTGGTGGTGTTTCGTCGCCAGCGGCATGATGACGGTGTTTTTCTACGCGCGCCTGTGGCGCCGCTCCGGCGTCATGACCGATGTCGAGTTCGCCGAAATCCGCTATTCCGGCCGCCCCGCCGCCTTTTTGCGAGGCTTCCGCGCGCTCTACTTAGGAATCCCGATCAACTGCATCATCCTCGGCTGGGTCAACAAAGCCATGGTCGACATCCTCATGCTGATCCTCGGCGTGACCAAGCTTCAAGCCCTCGCGATCGTCATCGGTATGATCGCGCTCACAGCGGGCATCTCGACTCTGTCCGGACTGTGGGGCGTGTTGGTGACCGACATGTTCCAGTTCGTCATCAAGATGAGCATGGTGATCGCGCTCGCCGTCTTCGCCGTCCAGGCCGTCGGCGGCATCCAAGAAATGAAGGTGAAACTCCTGGCCATCGACGCCACGCGAGGCAACCAGGGCAGCGTCCTCAGCTTTATCCCCGACCTCGATTCCGCCTGGATGCCGATGATCACCTTCTTCGTCTACATTTCGCTGAACTGGTGGGCCACCTGGTATCCCGGAGCCGAGCCGGGCGGCGGAGGCTATATCGCCCAGCGCATGTTCTGCGCGAAGGATGAAAAGAATTCCCTGCTCGCCACGCTGTGGTTCAACATCGCGCATTACGCCGTGCGTCCATGGCCCTGGATTCTGGTCGCGCTGACGTCTCTCATTTTGTTCCCCGGCTTGAAGGACCCGGAAACCGGCTACATCCGAGTGATGATCGCCTACCTGCCTCCGTCCCTCCGAGGCCTCATGGTTGCGGCCTTCGCCGCCGCCTACATGTCGACCATCGCCACCCAGCTCAACTGGGGCGCCAGCTACATCGTCAACGATTTTTACCGCCGCTTCCTGAAGCCCAAGGCCGACGATCATCATTACGTGGTGGTCGCCCAACTCGCGACCATCCTGCTGACCTTTGTCTCCGCCGGCGTCACCTTTTACATGGATTCGATCTCCGGAGCCTGGAAGTTGCTGATCGTCACCGGAGCCGGAACAGGCAGCGTGCTGCTGTTCCGCTGGTATTGGTGGAGGATCAACGCCTGGAGCGAAGTGTCGGCCATGATCAGCGCGTTCATCGTCTCGGTCACGCTGCAATCCGTCTTTCATTTCGATACCGACAAGCCCGTTGACTTCGCCTACGTGATGATGATCACCGTCGGCATCACGACGGTTGTCTGGCTCTCGACCACGTTCCTGACGAAGCCTGAGCCCGAGGACGTTCTGGTTGCCTTTTATCGCCGCACGCGCCCGTCTTTCTTAGGCTGGCAGCCGATCGCGCGACTGGCGCCGGATGTGAAACCCTCGCGCGACGGCCTGTCGAACCTGCTCGACTGGATCTCCGGCTGCGTGCTGATATACGGAGTATTGTTCGGAGTCGGCAAATTGTTACTAAAAGAAACCGGCATCGGCCTGGGCCTGCTGGCGTTAGGCTTGCTAGGCGGCGCTGCAATCTATTGGGATTTAAACCGCCGCGGCTGGAGCTCGGTTGTGGATTAGCGCGGCCTGACGCTGGTCCCCGATCTGATCGCGATCACCAGATCTTCCTCCGTAACATACCCTTTCTCGTCCCGATCCGCACGGTCTAGAATCTCTGCGGCGAACGAGCCGTGTCTTTCGTCCTTCGTAATCCGCCCGTCGCCGTTGGAATCGAGCATTCCCATGATCCCCGCAGCCATCGCAATGGCTTGATCCGGCAGCAGCTCGCGCTCCGTCAACTTGCCATCGCCATTCGAATCGAGCGTCCGTAACGCCACCGCGGCGTTTCGGATTTCGCTCTCCGAGATTACTCCATCGTGGTTCGCATCCAACGCCGCCAGCACCGGATGTACGCGCATGAACGTCAGCCGCACGCTCCCCAGCTTCAGCGGATCAAGGTTGGGATCGGGCTTCAGGCCGCACTCCTCCGCAGTCAGCACTCCGTCGTGATTCTTATCGAGGTTCCACAACGCGGCGGGTGCATTCTCGATCTCCTCAGCCGAAAGCACGTTGTCCTGATCCACGTCCAACGCGCCCAGCACCAGCAGGAAGCGGAAATAGGGCGAGATGGGAGGATGAAACGGGTACGGATTCACCTTCACCTCGGCCGGCAAGTCAGAAACGGGCTGCGCGTCGGTGTGCGCGCCCAGCAAATGCGACGGGCTCGGATGATGGGAGCCAACAATCAGATACGTCTGCCTCCAGCGATGGCTCATCACCAGGCAGATCAGACCGAACGCGAGCAGCGTGATCAGCGCTCCGCGCATCAGCGCGCTCAGGCGTGGAATTTCGGCCTCGGCCGAATAGAACAGCGGCACGCCATCCGGGGCCGTGGTCGGCGAGAACGCAAACGACGGCTGCCGCAGCGTCCTCTGCCGCAGCAGAGACAAGAATCCATCGGCCATCAGCGAAATTTTTTCGCTGGACTGGTCAAAAATACCCAGCATTTCGTCGCCAAATCGCTGCCGGAACGGTCTTGGATGCAGACGCAGCAGAAGAATGTAGATCCAGCGCATTAAACCCTCCGCAGATGCAGACGAGCCTCGCGAACTACGCCTTCCAGCCGCGTAATTTCTGTTGCCAGCACTTTTCGCCCCAGCGAACTAAGGCGGTAAATCCGCCGCCGGGGATCGTCGCTGGAGATTTCCGTCACCATCCCCTGATCCATCAGCCGTTGCAGATTGTCGTACAGTGTGCCGGGCCCCAGTTTATACGCGCCTTCCGATTGGCGCGCCACCTCCTGCATGATTCCGTAGCCGTGCATGTCTTCGCCGGCCAAAGCCAGCAGAATATGCAGCGCGGCGGGCGACAGCGGAAGAAACTTGCTGAGATCGTCTTTCATAGCTCGACTTCCGTTATATCGGAAACCGATATCCAAGTCAAGTGCCTGGATCGCTCCCTGCGGTCGCGGCTCGGTAGGCGGTACGTTCAACGTCTACTGAGCCGCGACAGCAGGGAGCGATCGTTTTAAGGACCTGCCTTAGTTAACGGGCGGCCAAACAACTACGGGTTCTCCCATGTATGATTCCCCTTTCTGCCGCAAGGGTAATGGGAGAATCTCCGCTCAGCACCCGGTTGAAAACGATAAATTATTGAAGAATTACGGACTTTTAGAACTGGAAATAGACGAACGGGAGGGCTTTCTCGGTAACGCCAATCAACTCGATCGTGAGTAGCAGCAGGATCATGAAGGCCGCGTAGGCCCAGGCCGAGCCTCGCGACAGGCGTTCGGTCCACTCGAACTTCTCTTCGACGATCGCGATCAACAAGGAGGCGCCGGTCATGTACATCATCCATCTGGGAACGAAAGCTTGATATTGTTTGCCGCCATGGAAGAGTTGAGTGATGACATAACGGCTGTCGGCAAACGTCGCCGCGCGGAAAAAGATCCAGCCGATGTATACCAGGCCGAAGGTGATCAGCGCGCGGAAGGGATAGAGCCACAACGGAGGCTTCTTTTCAAATTCGCGCCGCCCTATCATGCGTTCGATGCTGAGCAGGGCGCCGTGATAGCCTCCCCAGATGACGAAGTTCCAGCTTGCGCCGTGCCACAGGCCTCCCAGCAACATCGTCAGCATCAGGTTGCGATAGGTCATCAGACGGCCGTAACGATTTCCGCCCAGCGGAATGTATAGATAATCGCGCAGCCAGCGCGACAGCGAAATGTGCCAGCGATGCCAGAAATCGGTGATGCTGAAGGCCAGGTACGGGCGGCGGAAATTGACCGGAAAATGAAAGCCCAGCAGCAGAGCCATGCCGATGGCCATGTCGGTATAGCCCGAAAAATCGAAGAAAATCTGCATGGAGAAGGCGAATACGCCGCTCCATGCGGCAAAACCGCCGGGATGATCGGAGAGATGCTGAAAGTAGGAATCGGAAAGCAGCGCGAACTGGTCGGCGAAAGCGATTTTCTTGGTCAGGCCGAGTGTGACGAGTAGAACGCCGCGCAGGACTTCCTCCTGGCTGGGATGCTTCCATGCATAGAGATCGGCGAAAAATTCGCGCGCGCGCACGATCGGGCCCGCGACTAACTGCGGAAAAAAGGAGATGAACAGCGCGTAGTCGACCGGATTACGAATGGCCTGCTGTTCGCCGCGATAAACGTCGACCACGTAGGAAATACTCTGAAATGTATGGAAGCTGATGCCGAGCGGCAGAATGATGGAAAACGTCCACGAATGCGGCGGAAACCGCAGCAATTGCGCCAGGTTATCGGCGAAGAAATTGTAGTATTTGAAAAACCCGAGCATTCCCAGGTTGGCCGCCAGGCTGATCAGCAGGAATGGTTTTTTGCGGCTCGCGGGCGCCCGCTCAATGGCGATCGCGGCGCCGTAATCCACCACCGTCAGGCCCAGCAGCAGGACGACGAACTTGTAGTTCCAGCTCAGATAGAAGACGTAGCTGGCAATCAGCAGGATCACGCGGCGAAACGCTCGCGGCGAGGCGTAAAACACCGCCAGCACAATGGCCAGAAAAACGAAAAACTCCGCTGTGTTAAAGAGCATCGAGCCGGTGACTGATTTCTTTCGCCAGGATGCGCGAGAATTGCGCGCAGCCGGGCCCGTTCATGTGGAATTGATCGACAAACAGGCCTGGTTGCTCGATCGATTCGAAGAGGCGTTCGGGAAGCAGCATCACGCCCGGCTGGAGGGAAAGCTCGCGAATGGAGCTGTGCGGATTGAACGCGGGCTGATCGGGACGGACAAAGGGGCCGCGCGGCAGATAAAGAAAGATCAGACGCGTTTTCGATGCTCGATAGTGCTCATAAATCTTACCTAACCATTGATGCAGGTACGCGCTGCGCACGCCGGTATAGGGCGGGCTGGGGGCCAGAAATTGAAATTCATAGGCCGCCTTCTGCGTCTCGGTGAACCCCGGCGGGACTGTCACAGTGCGATTGGTCCAATCGACCACCACGCCTTCCATGCTCGAATTGGTGCCGACGTAGTTGTAATACCAGAGATAGGATTCCTTGCGCGCGGCCTGGGACATCTGGATGCGGCCTACCGGATGCAGCAAAAAGTCCTGAAAATCCCGCTTATAGATCAAGCCTTTCAGGACGATACCGCGGACGGCCGCCCATTCCAGCTTGGGATCGTGCTGGTAAGATTTGGCAAAATAAGGAATGTCGGAGTATTTTAGGCGACCGATCAGATAGTAAAGATCCGTGGCCCTGACCGAATAATCCTCTAGAATTTCAGCATCCTCGAAGTCATTCATGGCGATGACGACGGCGGAATAGCGGTTGGCTTTCGGGTCGACGCCGCGCAGCATGTAATACCAATCGCGCGGAGTGGAACCGCCCAAGGCGATGGAGGCAAACTGGGTACCGGTCTGCAAGTCGTTGGCATAGCGGGGCAAAAAGCCCATGCGCGAATCGCCGATGGTGAGCACCTGGGGCGCAGTGCTGCGGTTCCGCTTCAGCTCATTGCGAATATAGGTCTCCACCGATCCGGTGGAGGAATCGTGGCGCAAAATCAGGGAATACGCGCCGGTGTGAAACAGGGCGAATTCGACTGCCCAGAAGCCAATAACGGTCGAAATAAGGGTGAATAAGGCTCTCACTGTGCTATGGTGCTATCCCCTCCTTGACAGTCGGGGTTCTGTTGGAACATCGAGACCGATCCCGGCAATGCACGGAACCCCGACTGTAAAGGAGGGGATGTCATTTCAGCTCTCCGCCCACGGGTCGCACGCCGTTTTTCTTCCATTCTCGCAACTCGGCGAAGCCCTTGGAGATTTCGGCGGGGAGGATCGCGCAATGGCCGTCGTGCTTGACGAACTGCTGTACGAACAGGCTCTGGGTGCCGGCGAGCTCGACCAGGGTGGAATAGGTGTTGGGAATGGTCACCGGGACCAGGGGATCGTAGGTGGTGTGGATGGCCAGCATGGGCTTGGCGATTTTTCCGGTGGGTGTATAGTTCGCGCGCAGATAAGCAACGGCCTGCGGATCGGCGGCGTAGCGCGGGATGGCGCTGTTGAGCGTGTTATCATCCAGGGTGCCGCTATAGATCACGTTGCGGTTGTCGAAGGGATTGCCGCCGGAGCGTTCGTTCAGCTCCTTCACCAGGTAAACGAGGAACGCGAGGGTCCCGGCGAGGTCCTTGTTCGCTTTCAGGTTGTTCTGATGGCGAAGGGCCGCGGCTTTTTCGGGTGCCGCTTCCAGCGCGTCGGAGATCTTGGCGACCAACGCCTTGTCGCCGGTACCCTTCACGAAATCCTTGGGAATCTTGGTAGGATCGGGCAGGATGCCGGGGAAATAGTAGTTGAACAGCACGATGGCGTCGAAGGCGCCGCGAGACTGAAAAGACTCGCTGGAGGCCAGGGGACCGCACATGGGCAGCGCTGCGTCGTAGACCTGCGGATACATTTCCATCAGCATCATGGTGAGGAATCCGCCCATGGAGTGGCCGGTGAGGTAGGTTTCCTTGGGGACGCCGTATTTCGAGATGAAATAGCGGCGAAGGCTCTCGGTATCGACGGCGGCTTCCTGGACGGCCCAGCCTCCCGTGGCGTAACCGGATTGAGCGATGGCGTAGCCCTGTTCGGTGAACACGGCAGCCATGGGATTGGGCGCGCCTTCCTTATAGGCGACGGGCGACTGATTGTAGCCGTGGCAGTAGACGACCAGTCCTCCGTTCCAATTCTCGGGAATGTCGATGCGGAACGCGGCGCCGTTGATGACGCCAATTTCAACTTTAGGAGCGGCGGAGGACAGAGCTGCAAAGGCAATAAGAGCGGCGAGGGTCTTCATCGGCTGAAGGTAAGCGATTGGAGAGGGGGATGTCAAGTTCGGTGGCACCAGGCTTCAGCCTGTGAAGGCTATGGCGTGATATTGATTTTGGCGGCGATGCTTTTGTAGCCTCCGACGCTTACGATGACGTTTTGCAGACCGGTGGGGGCGTTGGCGGGGACGGTGAAGTTGACCTGTGTGACGCCTACCAATCCATACGGGATGCCAACGAACAGGGGCGTTACCGACAACCCGCCGACGGTCATGCTGAACTGGCCGCGCGGGGCGGGAAGCTGGTTCACGGGAATGGAGGTGGAGGGAGCCGAGCCCGTAGCCAGGCCTCCGGTGACGTCGCCTTCTCCGGTGATGAAGAAGGCGAGGCTCGAGCCACGCTGCGCGGTGCCGGTGGGAACCAGTTGATTGTTGGAATCGACGAAAATTCCGGGGATCGAGGGATAGACGTCGAAAGAGTAAGTAGCGACGCGGCCGTTTTCATTCACCGCAAGGAGGGCGGTGCCGGCCGGTGTTTCGTATGGCACCTGGATCACGATCTGACTGTTCAGAACGTAGTAAATGGGCGCCGGAACGCCGTTGACGGTGGCCGAGACGCCGCCGATCGAATACGGCAAGGGGACGTTCGACGCGATTTGAAGCTGAGAGGACCCAGCGAGGCCGCTGCCGCCGACGTACATCAGCATGCCCGGAGCGGCGGCCAGTTCATAGGACGCCGCGTTGGCGATGCCGCCGATGCTGATGAAACTCGACGCGCCAATGATGAAAGTGACCGGAACATTGACGAACTGCGGAACGGTGTTTACCGACTGAAAGACCAGCGTGGCGGTATACGCGCCGTTGGCGAGTCCGTTGGCGTTGGCGGTCAGGAAAATCTGCGTGGGCCCCGTGCCGGCGAGGGGATAAATGCTGAGCCATGTGGTGGTCTGGTTATTCGGAAAAACCGATAGCGACCATTGCTGCCCGGCGGGGACATTCACAGAAAGCTTGTTATACGGGAAGCTCTGGCCGTCGGACAAGGAAATGGATTTTACCGATGTGGAGAGCGCTCCGGGATTCGACGCAGGTCCCTGGAACGGCACGGACGCGGTAGCGGTGACCGTGTTGCCCTGGGTATCGACGCCGTCGAGCTCATAATTCAGCGAGGTGGGCAGAGTACCGGTGCTCCAGCAGATTCCTGCTTGCAGGCTGCCCAGGGGCGCCAGGCGCCACGATCCGAACCAATCCGGGATATTCGCGCTGAGATCGTTGCCGCCGGCCAGGAAGCGGGTCAACTCAACTTCATACCCGTTCATCTCCTGAAGATCCAGTTGCTGAAAGAATGGAAACGAGCGACTGCAATTCGGATCGAAGGTGGGGTTTCTGACCTCGACGGAGGGCGAACTGGTAAGCGCCATGGCGGCGGAGAGCTGCCCGGGCAGGAACTGAACTGAGATCTGCTGGGTCCAGGCCGCTCCGTTGGCATCCTTTCCGCTGAATCCCAGCACGCCGGTGGTGGGGACGGTGGGAACAGACGCTCCGATAGCGGCGGAGATGGTTCCGTGGGCGGGGATGCTGTTGGTGCCGAAAAAGTCGAGAATGCTCCCCCCGTAATCCACGCCGAGAAACACAAAATCCGTCAAAGTGGTGGCGACGCCTGCGATTTCGTTCAGGGACACGGTGAAGAAGAACGTGTAACCGTTGGAATCGGGGGCCTGCTGGTAAACCGGGTTCGGGGAAACCGTCGGGACCACCGCGGAGGTGGTGGTGGGCACGCTGATGGTGACGGTGACCGAGCCCGCGGATCCGTTAAACCCGGTGCTGCCGCCGTAGGACGCCACGATGATATTCGCTCCGGTGGACAACTGGCTTCCGAAGACGGTGATCGATGCGACGCCCGAACCGGAGAGATTGACATTCCCCAAGGTAATATTGCTCACGGTGAAGGTGACGGAGCCGGTGGGCACCGACGTGCCGGTGTTGGCTTTCACCGTGGCGGTGAGCGTGACGGACGACGTGATAGACAGGCTGGCGGGATTCGCGGTCAGAGTGGTTGTAGTTCCGTTGGTGGGCTGTCCGGTCCAGGAAGAGGCGAGACTGTAGGCGTCCACCGAGCCGAGTCCAGTGACGAGATCATATCCGGGACCGGCGGAGTATCCCATGGTTCCGTTCGAGCAGTTGGGCGAGCCTGCTTTGCAGGGCACGATGTTGTTGCCGACGGTGATGTCGTGAAACACGCTGGGTGAGTTGCGAGCGAGCCCATAGAGCGTGGGATTGATGTTCCCCAAGCCGGCCTTGGTCTGGGCGCCGGTGTTCACCAGATATTGGTTGAGCAAGGTCACGATGCCGGCAAAGACGGGAGTCGAGGCCGAGGTGCCTCCGATGATGCCGACTTTGCCGCTGATGACGACGAGGTAGCCGTCATGATCGGGCGAGGCGGAGAAGGAAACGTCGGGAACATCGCGGGCGCCGTCGGCAGGGACGCCGGGAGCGCTTTGCCAGGAAGGCTTGGTGTAAAAAACGCTGACGCCGCCGCCGCTCGAGGAGAGGCCGTTGCGCTCCACGGTATCGTTCCAGGCGTTTTCGGGAATGTAGGAGATCGCGGTGCCGCCGTTGCCGCCTGGGCTGGTAGTGGTGCTCCAATAGTTGGTCGCACCTTCGTTGAAGGTGGTTCCGCCCACGCCGGTGACCTCAGGGATGCTGGCGGGCATATTGACGGAGAGGCCTCCGGAAGCGGCGACGGCTCCGCTGGCGTCGCAGGAGGCTGCGCCGCTGTCGCCCGAGGATGCCATCCAGGTTATGCCTTCGGAGTTGGCCTGCTGGGCGAGCGTGCGGTAAAAGCTGGCGGTCGAAGCCGGGCTCGAGGAGATTTTGAGCTCGCATCCGCCATAGCTCATGCTGATGACGGGAGCGACGTTCTGGTCAATAGCGTATTGAACCGAGCTGACCACGTTCTGCGAATAGACGTAAGAAATGGTGGCATTGCGCGCGACAGCGCCGGTCCAATCGAGATCGAGGTTGGCTTCGTCCAGATCGGCGGTAAAGCCAGGATCGGCGGAGCCGGGAACCAGAACCAGTACGGGATTATTGGAGGGCAGACTGAACATGTTGCGGAAGCTCTGGATGTCGCTGAGGTTAATATCCGTTTGGCCCACGACAACGAGGTTCTGGCCGGAGCCGTTGACATTCTGGCTGTAGAGCTTGTTGATGTCGTAGATGACGCCGAGGTCGCCCGGAGCGAGGTTATGGGTGCCGTTGCTGCCGTTATAGTCGGGACCGGCCAAGGGTTTGAAGGTCCTCTTGGGAGGTTCCAGCCGAAAATCGTCGAGGCCGCGTACGGCGAGCACGAACGGCTCGAGCGCGGCTGGGATCGAGGGTTCGCCGATCGCGGAAAAATGGAGTTGGCCGTCCACCTGGAAGTAGTGCATGGAGGTGTGGAAAGCGGAGGAGACCTGGCGCGCCGTGCCGCTGAAGAAGATCCAGTTGCGGCCGCGGGCCTGGTAATCGACGGAGAATCCCTGCGAAGTCAACCAGGAGACCATATTGGCGAAGTCGGAGACGCTGAGGCCGAAGCGGTCGGCATACTGTTCCGGGGTGATCCAATTGTGATAATCGGGCGAGCCGGGGGTCTGCTGGGCCTGGAGCAGCTGCGCGAAAGCCACCTGTTGGGCGGGGGATTGCTTCAGCACCAGGGTCATGCCGGTGATTCTGTGCGCGTCCTCGACCAGGCCTCGATCGTCGGCGGCGTTAGCCTTGGGATTGAGATTTCCCTGGAGGACGACGGTGCGCTGATCGCGGGCAACTCCGAGGCGGCTTTGCTGGGCCAGGGCCAGCGACGCCGGGAGCAGCACCAGGCAAGCGTTGACGATCAGAAGGCGAGGAAGCATTGAACATCCTTAATTACGGCAGCGAAAGCCGTAACTATACCATGCCCCCGAGCACGCGCGAGATTGCGACGGGTTGCGGAAATCAGGTAGATTAGAGAAGACGGTGAGGTGCGAGAGCGGTTGAATCGGGCGGTCTCGAAAACCGTTGAACCTTCACGGGTTCCGTGGGTTCGAATCCCACCCTCACCGCCAGAATCCTTTCAGTCCAGCAGGCTGCGAACCAGCGTCGCAGGATGCAGGGCGACCGCGCCCGCCAGATCCGCGACCTGCCTCCTGCAAGATGTTCCCGGCGCGACGAGAACTTCGGCCGGCCCCATCGCTTCGACAGCCGGGATCAGCCGCCGTTGGGCGATCGCCACGGAAACATCGTAATGCGTGTAGCCAAACGATCCGGCCATGCCACAGCATCCGGAATCGAGATCGACGACGGTGGCAGATGGGATTTTCGAAAGCAGAGACCTGGTGGCGCCCAACATTCCCATGGACTTCTGATGACAATGCCCGTGCAGCAGGATTTTTTTTGGGCCGGCCTGCAACAGAAGGTCTAGCTTCGCCGCAAATTCCTCGAACAGCACGCAAGCTTCAGAGACGACTCGCGCCTTGCGTGCAAGTTCGTCCCGCAGCAGCGATGGCGCGTCTTCCTTTACCGCCGACAGGCAGCTCGGCTCGCAAAACAAGATTTTTTCGCCGCGGTGAGCGATGGGGAACAGCGCGTCGATCAACTTTGCGGCGGCTGCAGTCGCCTGGGCGAGAAGGCCTTGCGAGATGAGCGGGCGTCCGCAGCAGCCGGGCCGGACGATCTGGACCGCGCATCCGCCACGCTCCAGTATCTCCACGGCGGCAGCGCCGATCTCCGGCTCGTAATGATTGGTGAACGTGTCGTTAAACAGAGTCACCGGTGGACCCGTCGTTTCGCCGTGTGCCGGTTTGTGCTTAGCGGCCCATCGCACGAAGGTCTCCCTCTGCCACGCCGGAAGTTTTCTGCGGCGATCGATAAACGGCGCGGGAGCCATGTTCGATAGCGGCGCGAAGCGGCTGCCCCACTGCGACAGACGATCAATGTTTCCCAGAACCCGCGCCTGAAAAGGCGTTCCGTGGCGCGAATAGTAGTCGGCCAGAAATTCGCTCTTGAAGCGCGCCATGTCGACGCCGACCGGGCACTCCGATTTGCACGCGCGGCATTCCAGGCACAGATCGAGCGCCTTGAAGACGCCCTGGTCGCCGAGCCCGGCTTCATCGAGTTTCCCGGAAATCGCCAGGCGTAGAACGTTGGCGCGGCCGCGCGTCGAATCCGATTCCTCGCGCGTGGCCATGTAGGAAGGACACATCGTCCCGGCGAGTTTCTTGCGGCACGCTCCGACGCCGCTGCACATTTCCAGAGCGCCCGCGACGCCGCCGTACTCGGAGAAATCGAAGAATGTTTTGGGATTCCGCGCGGCGTATTTCGCGCCGAACCTCAGATTCGAGGTTACGGGCGGCGCATCGACGATCTTTCCCGGATTAAGAAGTCCTTCGGGATCGAACGTCCGCTTGATCTCGCGAAAGGCATCGTAGATCGCTTCGCCGAACATTTTCTTAAGGAACGGACTGCGCACCAGGCCGTCGCCATGTTCGCCCGAAAGCGCGCCTCCGTATTCCAGCACCAGATCCGCCACTTCATTCGCAATCGCTTCAAATTTGCGGACGCCGGACTCGGTTTTCATGTTGATCACCGGCCGCACGTGCAGGCATCCGACCGATGCGTGCGCGTAGATGCCTGCCGTGGTTTCGTGCGCGCGCAAAAGCTGGACGAAGCGGCCGATAAATTCGCTCAAGCGTTCCGGCGCGACCGCTGTATCTTCGACGAAAGGAATCGATTTCGCGTCCTCTTTCATCGCCATCGAAAGCCCCAACGCCGCTTCGCGCAAGCTCCACACGCGAGCCTGCTCGGCAGGATCGGTTTCCTTGCGATACCGATACCCGAAGTTTTTCGCGCGCAGGTCGTCTTCGAGCGCACGGAGCCGCGGTGGCAGATCTTCTTTTCGATCGGCGTAAAACTCCACGCACAGCGTCGCCCCGGGGTCGCCTTCGATGAATGATCTACGAATCCCGTCCAGCGCGGCATTCTGACGCGTGTTATCGAGAATCGCTTTGTCCATCACCTCCACCGCGGATGGGCCGTGGCGCAAAATCGCCGGCGTCGCGGCGAGGGCTTCCAGTAAATCGGCGAACTCGATCACCATCACGGCCTTCGCCTTCGGCAGAGGAACCAGGCGCAGCTTGGCCTCCAGCACGATGCCCAGGGTTCCCTCGGAGCCGATCATTATTTTGGCAAGGTTCACAGGCTTCGAGGCATCAGTGAACTCGTCCAGATTGTATCCGCCGACGCGCCGCAGGACTTTCGGATAGCGCTGTGCGATTTCCGCCGCGTGTTCGAACGCGAGACTCAGCACAGCGCGGTAACAAGCCGCTTCGAGCGATTCGCCCACGGGAATTTCGTTTCTTGGCGTCTCGCGAAAATGCGCAATGCTGCCATCGGAAAGCAGCACCACCTGTTCCAGCACATGATCGATGGTCTTGCCGTAGAGCACGCTACGCGCGCCAGAGGAATTGTTGGCCATCATCCCGCCGACGGTCGCGCGGCTGGCCGTCGAAATATCGGGCGCGAAGCGCAGTCCGAGCGCGGCAAGCTGCACATTCAATTCATCGAGCACAATCCCCGGCTCGACGCGCACCCAACGTTCCGCGGCGTTCACTTCCAGCAATCGATGAAAATACTTGGACGTGTCAACCACAATCCCTTCGCCGATCGCCTGGCCGGCTTGCGACGTCCCTCCGCCGCGCATCGTAATGGGGCAGCGAAATTTCCGGCAGATCGCGGCGACGCGAATCAGATCCTCGCGATGGCGCGGAATCACCACGCCCGACGGCTCAATCTGATACACGCTGGCGTCGTTCGAATAGAGCGCGCGCGAGATTTTATCGAACCGGACTTCGCCTTCGATGCTGGCTTTCAGTTCGCGCTCGAGAGCGTCGTTCAACGCGTGAGCCCTTCGTGCAGACGGTGCAAACCGCGCGTCAGATTTTCGCCGCCGCTGGCGAAGGAGACGCGCAGCGTGCCCTCCCCACCCGCTCCGTAGGCTGCGCCATGAACGACCACCACGCCATGCTCGTACATCAGCCGCTTGCGGATGTCGTTCGAAAGGATCTGCGATTCGCGAACGTCCACCATGGCGAAGAATCCGCCCTCCGGCGCGATCACGCGGACACCCGGCAACTGTTCGATCACCTGCGCGCGGCGCCGCGCATATTCCTCGCGCATGGAAGAGACGCAATCCTGCGGGCCGGTCAAGGCTTCCGCCGCCGCGTCCTGAATGAACGTCGCCGGACCGCGGCTCGATTGGGCCAGTACCAACAACATCGCGTGAATCAGCGGTGCCGGACCGGCGCAATATCCCACGCGCCAGCCGGTCATCGAATACGTTTTTGAAAGACTGTTCACCAGCACACAGCGATCCCGCAGCGCCGGAGCGACTTCGAGCGGCGAAACGTGCACGGCTTCGCCATAAGTGATCGCCCCGTAAATTTCATCGCTGATCAGGAACAAATTGTGGCGCTGGCAAAACGCCGTGATCATTTCGAGCTCGTCGCGCCTCAGCACGGTCCCCACCGGATTCCAAGGCGTATTCAGAACCATCGCCTTCGCCGCTGGCGACCACGCCCCCTCCAGCGCTTCTTCGGTCACGACGAATCGTCCGTCACGAATCTCCGACTGGATCGATTTGATCCGGCCGCCGGCCATGCGAATCGGCGATTGATACGCATCATAGACCGGATCGGGCAGCAGCACTTCGTCGCCTTCGTTCAAAATCGCCATCAGAGCGGCGTACACCCCGAGCGTCGCGCCCGTAGTGGCCAGCACTTCGGTCGCGGGATCGAATTTCAGCCGATTGTCGCGCTCCAGCTTCTGCGCGACCGCTTCACGCAGAGCTTTCTCTCCGCGATTGTCGGGATACGACGTGCGCCCATTGCGCAGCGCCCGGATGGACGCCTCGACGATGTGCGCGGGCGTTGGGAAATCCGGCTCGCCGCGCATCAGCGAAACCAGCGATTTCCCTTGCGCCTGGGCGATGCGCACCTCGGCAAGAATCGCGTTCACCGCGGTGGGTTGCAGGTCGGAAATCCGGGTCGATCCGGAAAGAACGGGCACAGGATGCAGCAAGCGATTATCATAATTCAAATTGGTGCTCACAAAAAATCAGATTCCCACGCCCGCGCTGCTGCTCGATTCCGATCTTCTCGAATCCAACCTCTCGCGCATGGCCCAGGCGGTGAAACAATCCGGCAAACAACTCCGTCCGCACGCCAAGGCGCACAAATGCGTGGAAATCGCCCGGAGGCAAATCGCGCATGGCGCGTGCGGGATTTCCGTCGCCACAGTCGCTGAAGCGGAGCTGATGGCCGCGAACGGAATCCCCGGCATTTTGCTGACGTCTCCGCTGGGAGATCCCGCGAAGGTCGCGCGCGTCGCCGCAACAGGCGCGATGGCGGTCGTCGATCATGTGCGGCAGGTCGGATGGTATGAAGCCGCAGCATCGCGCCTCGTCGACCTCCTGATCGATCTCGACATTGGCGACCATCGCACCGGCGCGAGTTCGCCAGAACAAGCCCTGGAAATCGCCCGCGCCATTGGCAAGAGCGCAAACCTTCGCCTGCGCGGCTTGCAAGCGTATTCAGTCAGCGGATCGCACGGCGCGGATGTTGCCACGCGAAAACAGATTTCCCAGGCCGCGTTTCAAACAGCAGCCGCCGTTCGCGATTTGCTGGCCAGCGAAGGGTTTCCGCCGGAAATTGTCAGCGGAGGCAGCACCGGAAGTTGGGACGTCGATCTCGACCTTCCTGACGTCACCGAGTTGCAGTGCGGGTCCTACGTCATGATGGACCTGGCGTATCGCCGCATCGGTATCGATTTTGAACACGCCATGACGATTCTAGCGACCGTGGTCAGCGCCAATCACGACTCCTTCGTCACTGTCGACGCCGGATTAAAGGCGTTTGCGACCGACCGCGGCTACGGCCCCGAGCCGGTGCAGTCCAGCGCGAAGTATCGCTGGGGAGGCGATGAGTTCGGTTACCTCGATACGAAGCTCTCGTTGGGAGATCGTGTGGAATTCGTCGCGCCGCATTGCGACCCCACCGTGAATCTTTACGACCGGATCTACGTCTGCCGAGGCGCAACGGTAGAAGCCATCTGGCCCGTGATGGGACGCTGCTGATGCGTCCCACGCGCGTGCGCTATATCGTGCTCGCGTTCACGGTCGCGGTTTACATGATCACGTACATGGATCGCGTGGTGATCTCCAATGCCGCGCCCGTGATCCAGAAAGAATTTGGATTCTCGCTCATCACGATGGGCTGGATTCTGGCCAGCTTCCGCTGGGCGTACGCGCTGTTTCAAATCCCCGGCGGATGGTTGGGAGACCGCATCGGCCCGCGCCGCGCGCTGGCGATCATTGTCACTTGGTGGAGCGCGTTCACCTCGCTCACCGCGTTCGCCTGGGGCGCGACGTCAATGCTGGTCGTGCGATTTCTGTTCGGCATCGGCGAGGCGGGCGCGTTCCCCATCGCCACGCGATCTCTCTCGCGATGGATGCTGCCCGGCGAACGAGGCTTCGCGCAAGGCATTACGCACGCCGGGTCGCGGCTGGGCGCGGCCATGACGCCTCCGCTGGTCGTGTGGATCATCACCCGTTACAACTGGCGCGCCGCGTTCGTCACGTTCGGCATCATGGGCGTGGTCTGGGCTGTCGCATGGCTGTTCTATTATCGCGACACGCCCGATGAGCACGAGGGCGCGAACGCCGCGGAGCGCGACCTGATCCGCGTGGCCACCGGAGGCGCGCAACGCCGCGCGGGCGCGCCTGTCCCCTGGCGGAAAATTCTTTCAAACTCCGGCCTCTGGTATCTCGCCGCGATGTATTTCTGCTACAACTATTGCCTCGCGACTTATCTCGATTGGTTCCCGACTTATCTGAATCAATATCGCCATTACGATTTGAAGCACATGGGATTTTACGCGAGCCTCCCGCTGCTGGCCGGAACGGTCGGCGATCTGCTGGGAGGATGGCTCTCCGACGTTCTGCTGCGCTCGACGTCCAACGTGAAGCGGTCGCGCCGAGTCGTCGCGGTCGCCGGATTTCTTCTCGCAGCCGCGGGAATCGTTCCCGCCACGCTGACCGCCGACCCGCAAACATGTGTCATGTGGTCCTGCATCGCGTTCTTCGGACTCGAAGTGACCGTCGGCGTTTCGTGGGCGATTCCGCTCGATATCGGCGGCGATTGCGCCGGCTCCGTCTCGTCGGTGATGAACATGTGCGGTAATATAGGAGGCGCGATTTCGCCGGCCGCGCTCGCCTACCTGGTGAAGGCGTACGGCTGGAACGTGCCGTTTCTGGTCGCCTCCACGCTGTGTGCGATCGCGGCGGTGATTTTTTACACGAAGATCGACGCGAGCCGCTCGATCGAGCTTTGATGAGGCTGGCATGAAGATTAACCCGGGAAAATGCGTCGCCTGCGGCAACTGCACCTACGTCTGTCCGATGGGCGCGATTTACATCGACCAGAAAATCCATCGCGCCACCATCAATCGCGACGAGTGCGTGGAATGCTACGCCTGTTTCAACGGTCTCAGTCAGGAGCATCTCAACCCCGTGTTCGTCCGGACTGTCCGAAAGATATTTCAGACCATGCGCCTGCGCTTCGATCCCGAACCAGATGTCTGCCCGACGGCCGCGTTCGAGCCCGACGAACTGGCCTGGCCGCGCATCGTCCGCCGCGCATTTTCCGATCCGCGCGTGCCTCATGAATCCACAGGCGTTCAGGGCCGCGGCACGGAAGAAGTCAAAACCAACGATGTCAGCGGCCGCGTGAAGATCGGAGAAGTTGGATTCACCATCGAATTCGGACGCCCCGGCGTCGGCGTGCGATTCCGCGACATCCAGAAAATGTGCACCGCGCTCGCGCAGGCCGGCGTCGCATTCGAAAAGAAAAATCCCGTCACGTCGCTGATGAGCGATGTCTCGACCGGCACGATCCGTGAAGACATTCTGGATGAAAAGGTTCTGTCCGCAATCGTCGAAATAAAGGTTTCCATAGAGCGTGCCGAAGCAATCATCCGCCTGGTCTGGGACGTCGAAAAGCAGATCGAAACCGTGGTCGCGCTCGGCGTCGGCGTGCGTTGCGATCAGGACGGCGAAGAAAACGTAGTGGCGCCGATTCTCGAAAAGCTCGGCTATAAACTGGAGCGCGCGAAAACCAACATCGGCCTGGGACGCATCACGAACCCAGCCGAGCCTCAACCGGCGCAGGAAACGGTGGGTGTGAAATGACGAATACTTTGCATCGCTTCGGACCCGCGGAGAGCTTTCGCGACGATTTCGTGGTCTTCGCCATGTGCAGTAAGGGCCGCAACGATCAGGATTCGCTGCCGAAACTGAAGCGATTTTTGGAACTCGCGCTGGCGCACAAGCCGGTCAACCTGGGTGACGCAATTCACGGCGGCGCGCTGCGGCCGTCGAAGAACATGAATCCCTCCTCGCACTGGCATCGCGATGCGGCGCCGGATTTTCCAGGCGTCATCAACGGGCTGACCGGCCCCACCACCGTGGCCGCCGTGTTCGACAATCGCGTGGCGGCCGAGGATTTCGTCAAAGCGGTGAAGGACGCCGACTTGGGGCTCAGCATCAACATCTCGACGTCCATTGATGGAGCCGAGCAGTGCTGCTTCGCCGCCGGCATTCCACGGCATAGCGTCGGCTATTCGCTCGGTTTCGAGGGCGCGACTGAGAAATTACCAGGCTCGAAAGTGATGATGCTATCGACCATGTGCGGCCACGGCATGGTGAGCCACTCACTGGCAAAAAAGCTGGTCGACTGGGTCCGCGAAGGCCGCCGCACGCCGGAACAGGCGGCCAGTTACATGACCCGTTTCTGCTCCTGCGGCGTTTTCAATCCCACCCGCGCCGCCCGAATCCTGGAAGAAGCCGCGCGCGGCGAGTCGCAATAGTCAGGCCGATTGCCGATCCGCCGCATAGCGGGAGTGTCCCGTCTGTCCGCATGCTCACGCATGGCGGTTCAGCGGAACCAGACAGACGCGGAAACCCCGCTAGGCCCGATGCTCGGCCGCCGATTCCGTCTCCGTCAGCGAGCCTTCCTTATATTTCGCGCGCAGAACTTTTTTGTCGAACTTTCCGACGCTGGTTTTGGGAATTTCCGAAACAATCGCCCATCGCTCCGGCACCCACCATTTCGCGACGCGCGCGGCTAGAAACGCTTTCAGATCGTCGATGGTGGCCGTCGATCCGTGCTTCAAGACCACGCAGGCCAGCGGACGCTCATCCCAGCGCTCATCCGGAACGCCGATCACGCCTGCCTCGGCCACCTCCGGATGCGCCATCAACTGCCCTTCCAGATCCACCGAAGAGATCCATTCGCCGCCGGACTTGATCACATCCTTGGCGCGATCCGAAATTTGCACGAATCCCGTCTCGTCGATGGTGCCCACGTCGCCTGTGCGCAGCCATCCGTCGTGAAATTTCTCGGGGGTCTCCTCACCGAAATACGATCCGGCGATCCATGGTCCGCGCACTTCAATCTCGCCGATGGATTTTCCATCCCAGGGAAGAATCTCGTCGTCGACGGCCAGCCTCATTTCGACCCCCGCCACCACGCGTCCGGTCTTCGAAAGAAAATCGATCTCCTGCTCCGGCGGAGTCCCTCGCGGCGGCACCGCGATCGCGGCCAGAGGACTTGTTTCGGTCATCCCCCAGCCCTGAATCACCCTGACGCCGAAGCGCTGGTAATATTTTTCGGTGAGCGCGCGCGGCACCGCTGCGCCCCCGCACGTCATCAATCGCAGCGACGATAAATCCACCGGATGCGTTTCACTGTAGCGAAGAATGTCGTTCAAAATCGTCGGCACCGCCGACGTCATGGTCGGGCGTTCGGCCGCCACCATGCGGCACAAGGGCTCGGCTTGCAGAAAGCGGCCGGGCATGATCATGTCCGCGCCGCTCATCCATGCCAGGTAAGGAAGGCCCCACGCGTTGGCATGAAACATCGGTGGGATCATCAGCAGCCGGTCGTGTTCGGTCACGCCCAGGTTCGCCGCCTGCCCCGCCGCCATCGTGTGAATGAACGTCGAGCGATGCGTATAAACCACACCCTTGGGATTGCCTGTCGTGCCGCTGGTGTAGCACATCGCCGCGGCGGCCGTCTCTTTGAGCTCAGGCCACTCGAATCCGGGCTCTTCCCTGCCGACGATTTCTTCATAACTCACGCTGTTCGGAAGCGAGTGGTCATTGTGGCCGACGACGATGTACCGCTCCACCGTCTTCAACTCCGGAACGACCTTCTTGAGCACAGGAATCAAAATGTCGTCGACAATAATCACGCGGTCGCCGGCGTGGTTGATGATGTACGCGAGCTGCTCCGGAAATAGCCTGATGTTTAGCGTGTGATTCACCGCGCCCATGCAGGGGATCGCCCAGTATGCTTCCAGGTTCTGCTGATGATTCCAGCAGAAAGTACCCACCCGGTCGCCTTCTTGGACGCCGAGCCTCTTCAGCGCGGCCGCAAGTTGTTCGGTTCGCAGTGCCACCGCGCCGAACCTTGCGCGATCGACGCGGTCGGCATGATAGCTCACCACCTCGCTGTTCGCGTGAATCCTGGCGCCGTGCCTGAACAGCATAGTCAGGGTGAGCGGGAAATCCTGCATGGTTCCAAGCATGCAAAAGAGTATATTACGCCCCGCGTGCTCTTATGTCGTGCGTCTTATAATGATGTCCTATGAACCGCGCCTGGATCTTCTTGTTGATGGCCTGCCCTGCATGGGCGCAGCCGTCGATTGCCTGGGATCGGCAGAAGACCGAAATCCTCAAGCACTATCGTGACCTGGTCCAGATCGACACGCGCGCGGGAAATGAGACCAAGGCCGTCGGGTATATAAAACAAGTTCTCGAAAGCGAGGGCATCCCTACAAAGACGTTCGCGCTCGATCCGGCGCGCGCCAATCTGGTGGCGCGCATCAAGGGCAACGGCTCGAAACGCCCGCTGTTGATCCTGGCGCACACCGATGTAGTCGGCGTGCAGCCCGAAAAATGGCCGGTCGGTCCCTTCAGCGCGATCATCAAGGACGGCTACGTCTGGGGACGAGGGTCGCTGGATGACAAGCCAATTCTAGCTGCCAACCTGATGGTGATGCTGCTGTTGAAGCGCAATCATGTGGCGCTCGACCGCGACGTCATCTTCCTGGCCGAATCCGGCGAAGAAGCGGATACCACCGGCGTGGGCATCAATTTTATGGTCAGCCAACACTACGACGAGATAGACGCCGAATACTCGCTCACCGAGGGCGGGAACGCGACCATCGAAGGAGGCAAGGTGGTCGCGATGAACATCGGGACGGCGGAAAAGCTTCCAGCGCGCGTGCGCCTGGTCTCGACGGGAACATCCGGCCACGGCTCTGTGCCGCGCATGGACAACGCGCTGATTCATCTTGGCGCGGCGGTCGAAAAGGTCGGCCGCTGGCAGACACCGATGCGATTGAACGACACCACGCGCACCTATTTCGAAAAGCTGGCCACCATCAGCTCGCCGGAAAAAGCGGCCCGCTACAATGCGCTGCTCAACCCGCGAACGGCGGACGCGGCTCAGCGTTATCTCGAAGAACACGAGCCGCAAGCTTACTCGATGCTCCGCACATCGGTGGTGCCCACCATGCTCAAAGCCGGCGTCGGCGCGAACGTGATCCCCTCGGAGGCAGAAGCGACGCTCGATATCCGCGCGCTTCCCGACGAGGACATCGCGAAATTCTACGTGGAGATGGGCAGGATCATTAACGATCCGCAGATTAAAATCGTGCCTCTTCCGCCGACGCGCCCTCCGTCCCCCGCCACCCGGCTCGACACGGAAATGTACCGCGTGCTGGAACAGGTGAGCAGGAAAATGTACCCCGGCGTCACTGTACTGCCCAGCATGTCCACCGGCTCCAGCGATAAGGCGCAGCTCCGCGCCAAGGGCCAACAATCCTACGGTTTCGGTCCGGCTGGTCTCCGCGAGGATTTCACCAACTACGGCGCGCACAGCGACGTCGAGCGACTGGCCGAGGCATCGATTTATCCCTTCGTCGAGTTCGTGTGGAACGCAGTCAACCAAATCGCGGCCGGGCCGCAACAATAAAGTTGAAACAACTGATCGTGTGGGGCAGGGCCATGCCCTGCCGTCATTTCGACCCATCAGCAACTCAGCCACCGCCTCATAAGCGGGCAGCGACGTCGGATCCAGATTCACATTCGCCGCCATCGGATGCGACGCGAACCGCACAATCACCATCTCCGCCTTCGGATCGATGTAAATGCATTGCCCGTAAACGCCCCTCGCCGTGAACGCCCCGTGGCTGTTGTGCGAAACCCACCACATGTCGCGATAACTCCACCCCGGCAGCGTCTTGTAACCGGCCATCGCGAATTTCGATTTATCGCCGCCGCGACGGATGTCTTCCACCACCGCAGCCGGAACAATCTGCTGCCCGTTGAATCGGCCGCCCAGCCGGATCATCTCTCCGAACCGGGCCAGATCCCGCAGTGTCAGATTCAATCCTCCGCCGGCCGACTCCGTCCCAATCGAATCCACTCTGAAATACCCGTCCTGCTCCATCCCCAGCCTGCTCCACAGCCTTTCCCGCAAAACTTCGGCGATCGATTTCCCCGTCACTCTGGCCATCACCCACGCCAGCGCCTCGGTGTTTACCGTCTTATAGTCGAACTTCTGCCCGTGCGGATACTCCTTCGTCAGAGTCTTCAAATACCCATAAATCGTGTCCGCGCCCGTGAACCCCGGAGGCATCGGCGCATACCCCGCCGCGCGGCTGTAATCCAGAAATGGGGACCGAGGGTCGTCGTAATGCTCGGAATACTGCAACCCCGTGGTCATATCCAGCACTTCGCGAATCGTCGCATCTCCCAACCCGCTTGCCTTCAACTCCGGGACATACTTCGCCACGGCCGCCTTCTCGTCCAGCACGCCTTCTGAAATCAACGTCGCCGCGATGGTCGCCACGAACGACTTCGTCACGGAAAACGCAATGTGCTGCCCCTCAGGCTTCAGGGCGCCAAAATATTTTTCATAAACGATGCGCCCGCGATGCAGAATCAGAATGCCATCGGTATAATTCGCCGCCAGCGACTCCGCCCACGTCATCGCGCCGAACTTCACCCCATCGATATCGGCTCTCTCCGCCCGAGGCAGCGCGCTCACCGCCTGATTCCCCCTGGCCACCACGCGCGTCGGACTCAGCACCCGCTGATTCGAAAACGCCCACCGCGTCTGCGGAAACCTGGTCGCGCTCCCATCCGAAAACCGGATAATCCTATCCGCCGCCGGAGGCGACCCCACCATCCAATCGTTCGCGTCCTGTCCCCAGCACCCGGTAGCCGCAACCAACCCCGCAATCGTCAAAATTCGCATGTTGGCGATTATGCCACGCATTTGTGGGGCAGGGCCATGCCCTGCCATGAGAGCCAGTGGCCCCAAGCTTGCTCGCGTCAAGAGAACCCCATGCCCCGCGCCGCGATCCTCAATCTCCTCCTCGCACTCCCGATCCTGGCCGCGCATCCCTCCAACCCGGCCGGTGTGTTATCCGAACTCACCATCGCCAACTTCTCCAGCTCCGGACAAACCACCATCCAGGCCATCGCGACCGATCCCAGCGGCAACCTCTACGTAGCCGGCAGTACCAACTCCTTCAATTTCCCCGTGAAAAACGCCGCGCAACCCGTCATCGGCGAATCCCGCATCCTCCGCAGCACGGATCTCGGCGCAACCTGGACCCGAATGGGCCTTCCCCCTACCGACGTGACCGTCGTCACCCCGGACCCTGTCTCCCCGCAAATAATCTTTGCCGAAGGCAGCACCGCCATCTTTCGCAGCACGGACGGCGGCCAATCATGGTCAACCGTCTACCAGTTCAACGCGCAAAATTCCACCTATGCGGCGCTGGTCATCGACCCCGGCAATCATCTGCGCATCGCCACCCTGCTCAACGGCAATATCGTTCGCAGCCTCGACGGCGGCAATACCTGGACCATCGGCGCGGGTATCTGCCTCTCGAGCTGCGAAGGAGGACCGCTGATTGTCGACCCCTCCGGCTCCGGCGCTCTCATCGGTGGCCCCGAGAGCCTCCGCATCTCGCGCGACTGGGGCGCCACCGTCCAGGAAATCAGGACCGGCATTCCCGGAACGCCATCCATTGCCGCCTTCGACCCATCGAATCCCGGATGGATCTACGTCGATACCACCGGCGGTGCGAGCGGTGTCCTGGCTCTATCGATGGATTTTGGCGCCACCTGGACTCAGAAAGGCTCGCCCGCCGGCTTCACCGGCTTGCTCGGCCTCCAGGTCGACCCCGATCAGCCCACCGTCCTGGTCGCAACCACTCCGGATGGAATCTACAAAAGCTCTGACGGCGCGAATTCCTGGGTGAGGCAGGTTAGCCCGTTTGGCTCCCCGGCTATTTCAGTCGACGGTTTCCACCCCTTCGCTCTCGTCAGCCACAAGTGCAGCCCGAATGGAGGATTGTTCGCCATCGGAAGTTCCTTCGGCGGCGGATTTCACATCGCCTTCAGCCCGGATGATGGAATCACCTGGAAAACGCCTCAGCTCAGCGGCATCACCAACGTCGCCGTCGGCCCCAACTGCGTCGCCTATGTCACGCGCACCACCAATGCCGACGCCTTCATCGCCAAACTCTCTTCCGATGGAACAGTCCAATGGGCGACCTATCTCGGCGGATCGGACCAGGACTCGGCCGCCGCCCTCGCCGTCGACGCGCAAGGCAATGCCTACATCACCGGCAACACCACATCGCCTGACTTTCCCTCTACCGTCCCGCTCATTGGAGTCACCGGACAATCCGCGGTCTTCGTCACCAAATTCTCGCCCGATGGAACAATCGCCTTCTCGGCCGTCCTCAGTGGCGAGACCGTGAACGTGGCAACGGCCATCGCCGTCGATCGCAGCGGCAGCGTCTACGTCGCGGGCGAGACCAACTCCGTAAGCTTCCCCTTAACTCCCGGCGCCCTATTCAGCACTATCGCTATCCCCACCGACTTCACCGGATATTTGACCAAGCTATCCTCCAACGCCGCGCTTGTTTTTTCCACGTTCCTGGGCACTCTCTACACTCTTCCGCAAGCGGTTCTCGTCGACGCCAACAATCAGCCGCTTGTCGCAGGCACTGGCCCCGCTCCCGGCTTGCCCTCTCCGCCCGCCAACGATAACGCACCGGCGTTTGTGGTGAAGCTGAACCAGACCGCGACGCAGGCCGTCTCCGGCGCGTATCTCCAAAACTTCAATCCCGGGGCCATTCCTTCCGCAATGGCGCTGGACGCCTCGGGCGACGTCCTCGTCTTCGGAAGCGCCTACTTCGGCGTATACACGGCGACCGCTGGAGCCTACGCCTCTCCTCCGCCCATCGCACGTTGTGAAAACTTCTACGGCGCCTCGGGCGGCGATGCGTTCCTGTCAAAACTCGACGGATCGAGCCTCCAGACCATCTACGCCGCACTGATAAGGACCACCTGTGGAATCATCCCCCGGGGCATGACGCTCGATTCCTCCGGTGCGCCCATCCTCGCCATGGCCACCAGCGCGGGTCTCACCCTCCGCAGCCCTATTGTCGCCGGACCGGCATGCGGCGATAACTCGAACGCAATTGTCAAACTCAGCGCCGACGGATCGTCGCTCGCGTTCGCAACGTATCTCGACGGTTGCGGCGCTCCCGCCATTGCCCTCGCGTCGAACGGATCGATCTACTCCGGCGCAGCCTCCAGTGTATTGAATCTCAACTTAACGAACCCGCCCTTCTCGGTCGATGGCATTGCGAACGCTTTCAGCGGCGACCCAAGCGCCGTCGCTGTCGGAGGCCTGTACACGCTCATCGGCACCGGATTCCCGCCGGTCCCAAATGTCAGTCTTCCTCTCAACCCAACTCAAAATCTGCCCACCGAAATCGAAGGTGTCGAAGTGCTGTTCGACGGCCAGCCCGCCCAGCTTCTGGAAGTCTCCTCGACCCGCATCATCGTCGCCGCGCCGGAAAGGTTGATCAGACCGGAACGCAACACATCTCCGCCCGAATTCACGTCGATTAGGATTTCCTACAAGGGCTCGCCCTCCGCCCCGGTCTGGATGCCGGTCACGGCGTCGCTGCCGGGCATCTTCACCACTGGCCAGTTCGATCCCGGCACCGACGGCTACGTGCAGAATCAGGATGGATCGCTCAACAGCGCGTCCAATCCCGCCGCCAAAGGCTCGACGATCACTCTCTTCGTGACAGGCATGGGAGCAACCACTCCTTCCGTGGCTTCCGGGAACATCGCAAGCTCAGCCATCGCCCCGGACGCCAGCGTGTTCGCCAGCTGGCGAATGTACGCTTATCAGGGCGCCAACCCTCCGGAGACGGTTCAGTCCATCCCAGGCTTCATCGCCTCCGTTTTCCAGATTCCTCTGTCAGTTCCATCGACCGCCGCGACGGGTCGCGTCGCAATAGGCCTGCAATTCGGGCTCTTCGACGGCGAAGGGTACGTTCCGCCCGTCTCCAATCTGATTGGAATCTACGTGAAGTAAAACTACTTGTAACCCAGGTGCAAAGCCACTGCGCCGCCGGTCATGCGTTCGAATTCCACTCGTTGAAATCCCGCCGCCTTCATTTGCGATGCCAGATCTTCCGCGCCGGGGAATTTTTTGATCGATTCGGGCAGATACGAATACGCTTCGCTCGAACCGGAAATCATGCCTCCGACTTTGGGCAGCACTCGCGTCGAAAAAAATCCGTAAAGCGCCCCAAAAACTCGACTCGTCGGCTGCGAAAATTCCAGAATCGCGGCCACGCCGCCGGGTTTCAGAACGCGCAGGAATTCTTCCAAACCTTTATCGTAATTCGCCAGATTGCGAAAACCGAACGCGCAGGTGATCAGGTCGAGCGAATCGTCCTTCAGCGGCAGCTTCAATGCATCCGCCTCAAACAAAGGGCTTTTGCATTTGCGCGCGGCTTCCAGCAGCATGGGATGGCAGAAATCGCTGCCGGCGAGCCACGTGGAGCTGTGATTTTCGAGCGCCAGCAGAACATCGCCCGTTCCGCAGCACAGGTCCAGCACGCGGGCGCCGGATGCCAGACGACTCGAAACCCGCTTCACCGTCCGGGCCCGCCAGCGCTTGTCGAGATTGAAAGAAAGCAGATGATTTAACAGGTCGTAACGGCCGGCGATGCGGCCGAACATGCCTTGCACCCAGCGAGCTTTATCCTCCACCCAAAACCGCCTCGATCGCTTCCATTACCAGATGGTCGTCGATGCCCGACACCACCGTCACTTCGCCGATTCTGGTGGGCAAAACGAAATGCACGTTGCCCTGAATGGTCTTCTTATCGCTCACCAGCCGCTTCGCTAAGTTCGCGGCGGAAATACCGGTTAGCGGCGGTATCGGCCCATATTTGGCAATCACGCGGTCGATCTCGGCGGCCTCCTTCAAATCCGTGACCCGCTCTGCCAAACCGGTGGCCACGCGCATTCCGAACGCAACCGCCTCGCCGTGCAAGAAGCGGGAATACTGAGTTTCGGATTCCAGCGCATGCCCCACCGTGTGCCCGAAATTCAGAATCCGGCGCAGTCCGCCTTCGCGCTCGTCCGCGGACACAACTTCCGCCTTAATGCGGACTGCGTCGGAGATAATCTTTTCGACAATCGAAGATTCCTGAGCCAGCACGCTCGCCATCGCTTCATCCAACAAACGAAACAGGTTGGCATCGCGAATCACGCCGCATTTGATGATCTCGTAGAGGCCCGCGCGGTACTCGCGTTCGGGCAAAGTCCGCAGCACATCGGGATCGATCAGCACTGCCAGCGGCTGATGAAAACTGCCCAGCAGATTCTTCCCCGATACCAGGTTTACGCCGGTTTTTCCACCCACGGCCGCGTCGACTTGCGCCAAAAGCGTCGTTGGAATCTGCAAAACGGGGATGCCGCGCATGAAAATTGCGGCTAAAAAGCCTCCTGTATCGTTGACGATACCGCCTCCGAACGCCACCACGACGCTGGACCGGTCGGCTCCGGCGGCGAGCATCTGGTCGGCCATGGCTTCCACTTCGGAGAGCCTCTTCCGGGTTTCCCCGCCAGGGAAAAAGATCACGTTATGAGGGATTTGCGCGAAAGATGCGCTGTGCAGGTCCCACACGTCGCGCGTGGTGACCACAAAAACCTTGCCACATTTCGCCGGGAGGAATTCTGGAATGCGCCGGATCGCACCGCGCTCGACAATAGCGTCGTAAGCGCGCTGCGGGGTCTGGACGCGGAAGCTTGCCATCCTCCTATTGTCCCTTAATCGACTTTCAGTTTCGCTTCCAAAGCCGCCTTCACGTCGGGCCATTCCGGCGCGATGACGCTGAAATAGACCGTATCGCGCAGCCGTCCGCTCCAGGTAGTCATGTGCTGGCGCAGGATTCCTTCCTGCTTCGCTCCGATGCGCAGAATCGCGTTGCGCGATTTGGTGTTGAGGGAATCGGTTTTGAGCTCCACCCGGTTGCAGCCGAGCGTTTCGAAGGCGTAGCGCATCATCAGGTATTTGGCCTCGGTATTGATGGCCGACCGCTGCCATGGTTGGGCGATCCAGGTGCTGCCGATTTCTACGCGCTTGTTGGCGACGTCGATATTCATGAATCTTGTTGCGCCCACGACCGTCGACGAAGAACGCTCCACGGTGGCGAACGGAATGGATGTTCCCTGCTGCTGTTCGGCAAGCACGCGGCGAATGTAGGTCATCATCTGATCGCGGTCGAGCACCTGGATGGGAATCCATTTCCACAGCTCCGGATCGAGGCCGATGGCGCACAGTCCATCGTGATGCGATTCCGAAAGAGGCTCCATACGGACGTGCGAGCCTTCAAGCGTGACGGGTTGGAGATTCACTAGAAGAATTCTGACACGTTTCCCGCGACGCCGGTCGCATCCGACATCGCGCTCTAGATGTGAGGCGCGGATTCTTTGGGTGTCTGGTCGAACTGGGAGGCGAGGATTCGGGCGACAGTTTGGACGTTGGGTTCGATAAGCATCTCCACGGGAGCCTCAAAGCATTGGAGGCCATGCGGGGCGATATCGCGCCATTGGTACGAGGCTTGACGCTGGCAGGGCTCCGCGCTGGGACAGATATGCAGAATTTTTCCGTACCAGGGAAGAGGGCGATACTGGCGCAGAGCCTCCGCCATAAGCAGGCACGAAGGCTGGGATTTCTTTCGAGACAATCCTTTAAGGGAGGCGATCGCCCGGCGGATCGGGTGGAGAGGCGGAACGAACAGGCCGGAGGCGTCGAGCAGGGCGACGAACACCACCCTTTCGCCTTCCTCCTCCAGCAGACGAGCCATTTCGATCGCGACCAGCCCTTCCGTCCGCCAGCCTGTGAGCGCATAGGGGCCATGCGGGCGATAGCGGCGCAACATGCGGACGCATTCGGCTGCGACGTGCTCAATCGTGCGGGGCAGCGGCATCAGTTCCAGGCTGGGAGACGTGATGCCAATGACGGGATGGTGGGCGTCTAATCGTTTGGCAAGCCGGCAATAGGCTAGCCCGGGCGCGATCAGAACCAAGGGCACGCCGTTGGTTTTCCATTTGGGATGCGGCGGGGGCGGCACCTCGCCTGCGCGCGGCAGGGACCCGGCGGCTTCCAGGGTAAAGACGCCGGCTTCGAAGTGCCGCAGGACGTTGACGACAGCGATCCCAAGCCGAAGAGCAACGGCGCGCGCGGGATGCTCGCCGGGATGCAGGAGCAACAATTTCGGCTGAATTGCCAGCAACTCGGATTCGTGACGGATGCCAGCAAACTTCGCACCGGGGAAAGCGGCCAGGGCGAGCCGGACAGTCATCGCGTCAGGGCCCTCCGGGAGCAGGCTGGCGATCGAGTCCCCGGGGCGAAGACCGAATTTTTTCAGTCGCTTAATGGTCGCCTGCAAGTGCTCGGCGAGGCGCACGGGGGTGAGATCGCCGCGGCCGGCGGCAGTGATGAGTTCGTCAACTGTGGAAATTGCGGACAAGAATCGACTCTTCCCATTTAAGAAACCTCAGCGGGATAGAAAGTTTCTTAATTTATTTGCTCCTGTCCACTCCTAGTGAGTTGTCCCGGCGATATCGTTACTGGCACCCAATCGCCGGAATCCCCGCCCTTACGGGACGGGGTTATAACCCCTGGCGTCAGCCAGGGGATTTCGTTCGCAGTGCCCACACGGAACCGCCATGCGTGAGCATGCGGACAGATTGGGAAAACCGCTTTATTAGCTGAGTTTTTCGGCGATCGATTTGGCTTGCAGAAACTGGAGCAGATAATCCGGACCGCCTGCTTTCGAATCTGTTCCGGACATGTTAAATCCGCCAAAAGGATGCGCGCCGACCATGGCGCCGGTGCATTTCCGGTTTAAATATAAATTCCCGACAAAGAATTGCTCGCGCGCTTTGCGGAGTTTCGCCGGATTCTTCGAATATGCCGCGCCGGTGAGGCCATATTCGCTGTCGTTTGCGAGTTGCAGGGCATGATCGAAATCGCGAGCCTTGGCGACGGCCAGGACCGGGCCGAACACTTCCTCCTGAAACAGGCGCGCCTTGGAATCGACATCGGCGATAACGGTGGGCTGGATGAAATAGCCGTCGCCTTCGGCAACATCCCCTCCGGCGATGACGCGACCTTCCGTCTTGCCGACTTCGATGTAATCCAGAATCGATTTTTTCGCGCTGGCGCTGATCACCGGGCCCATGAAATTGCTGAGATCATCGGCGGGGCCGACGGTGAGCTCGGCCACCTTGGCCTTTACCTTTTCCAAAAACTCGTCGTACACCGCTTCGTCGACGATGGCGCGCGAACAGGCGGAGCATTTCTGGCCCTGATAACCGTAGGCGGACTGGACGACGCCCGTGGCCGCGCTTTCGACATCGGCTTCACGATCGACGATGATGGCGTCCTTGCCTCCCATTTCGGCGACGACGCGCTTGATCCAAATCTGGCCTTTCCGCGGCTTGGCGGCAAGTTCGTTGATGCGCAGGCCGACGTCGCGGGAGCCGGTGAAGGAGACGAAACGTGTTTTCGGATGTTCGACGAGAAGATCGCCGATGGAGGAGCCGCTTCCGGTGCACAACGCGAAACTGCGCGCCGGGAATCCGGCTTCGCGCAGAACTTCGGCGAATTTCTGCGCGATCGTCGGGGTTTCGCTGGACGGCTTGATGACCACCGTGTTACCCGCAACCAGGGCGGCCAGCGACATACCGGCGAGAATGGCCAGAGGAAAATTCCACGGCGGAATAACGATGCCCGCGCCCAGTGGGAGATAGACCATTTCATCATGCTCTCCCGGCATCTGGACGGTGGGTTCCGGAGAAGCGAATTTCTGCATTTGCCGGGCGTAGTATTCGGCGAAGTCGATGGCTTCGCTGACGTCGCCGTCGGCTTCAGGCCAGGTTTTGCCGGCTTCGACCACCAGCCAGGCGTCGAAATCGAATTTGCGTTTGCGAATGAGCGAGGCCGCGCGCACCACCAGTTCGACGCGGCGCTCGACCGGCACGCGGCTCCATTCGGGGAAGTAGGCGTGGGCATCTACAATGGCGCGCGTGGCGAGTTCGGGCGTCGCCTTGTGATGCCTGCCGACCACTTCGGAGGATTTCGAGGGATTGACGCTGGTTAACAGATCGCCGGTTTTGTGCGGCACGCCTTCGATCCAAAGTTCATAGTCGTGTCCCATTTCGGCGCGGACGCGAGCCAGCGCGGCAACGGCTGCGGAGCGGCTGGCGGGAAGCGAGAAATCGGTAACGGGCTCATTCGCGAAGGCAGAGAGCCGCCCGGTTGCGGCGGGATTAGTCATATGGCTAGAGCTATTATCCTTCTATGATGCGGCGCCCGCGTTCGAACAGGTCGGCGGCTTCGTCGGCCATGTGACGGCCTTTATCGAACAGATCCTTGGCCTTGTCGGCAATATCGCCGCCGGCGTCGGCAATCGCCTCGCGGCTTTCGCGGGTTTTCTTGCCCAGATAGCGCCGCGTTTCTTTCCCCGTTTGCGGAGCGTAGAGAAGAGCGATGGTGGCGCCGATCGCCGCCCCCGCCGTGAACCAAACCAGATGCATTCCGTTGTCTCGCGCCATATACTCACATTCTACTCTGGTCGGGAGGGGTGTAAGCTCGGGGTATATGGAAACTCGGGAAGAATCGCATGACCTCGACTTGGTAACGGTGTTTCAATCCGCCGGGACGACGTCGGATATGGAAGCGCAGTCCGTACAATCGCTGCTGGAGGCGTCGGGGATTGCGGCGGTGGTAGTGAGCGCGGAGATGATGCCGAATCTGCCGGAAGAAGTCCGCGTGGCCAGAGAACACGTCACGGAGGCGAAGCGAATTATCGCGGCGGCTCTGGAGGCAGGCCCGGCGGGCGCCGTCGAAGCGGAGAGACAGACGGAGTAGCGATTATTCCGCTGAAGCGCCTCGCCTTGCGAGGAATGCCGATAACTTTCTATCAAACTGCCGTAGGGTCGCATCCGCTCGGGCGGTCAGTTTAGCGGACACGAACTAATTGCCCGCTGGTTCGTAGATATTTAACCGCGGGAGACTCATCGTCGAGGTCGACCAGGTCAGCGGGCCGGCCCAATGCGTCCGCGACTTTGCTGGCCGCGCGAAAAAAAACCGCGGGAGGAAGCCCCGAGACGGCCAGATCGACATCCGACTCCGCGCGCAACGTGCCGTGTGCGGCCGATCCAAAAACGTACACTTCGGCCGCTCCGAAAGTCTTGAGGATATCGGCTGCCGCTTCGATCGAACTGCGGAGGCGATCGATCATGCATTCGAGTTTATCGCATGCCAGGCGCGATGGCGTATCCTGACACTTTGCCCATGGCGTCCGGCACCGAAAAACCCTACGACTGGAAGCACACTGCAAGAGGCATGCTCGCGCTGGCGGCGGTCTACTGCGCGGTCGTTTACCTGATCCCAAAACCGGCGGCGGTGAAACCCGAAGGATGGAGGCTGACGGGCATTTTCATCGCGACCATCGCCGGGTGCGTGTTGCAGCCGATTCCCAGCGGCGCGCTCGTGCTGCTGGCGGTGACGCTGGCGGCGATTTTCGGCGGACTGACTGTCGAGCAGGCGCTTGCGGGTTACGCGGATAAAGCGGTCTGGCTGGTGATGGCCGCGTTTTTCATTTCCAGGGCTTTGGTGAACACGGGCCTCGCGCGAAGGATCGCGTTGTTCTTCGTGCGGACATTCGGAAAAAGTTCGCTGGGTGTTTCATATGCGCTGTCGTTATCGGACCTGGTGCTGGCTGGAGTGATTCCGTCGAACGGGGCGCGGTCGGGCGGAGCGATTCTGCCGATCGTGCGATCGATTGCGGAGTTATATGGATCGAAGCCTGGGGCGACGGCGGGGCTGCTGGGGTCCTTCTTAATGACCTCGGTTTATCAGAGCATCTGCGTCACGTCCGCGATGTTTTACACCGGGCAATCGAGCAATCCTTTGGCGGCAAGGATCGCGGGGACGTTCGGCTACCAAGTCACGTGGGCGAGCTGGATTGAGGTGGCGATAGTGCCGGGCGTCGTCTCCATGCTGGTGGTGCCTTGGGTGGTGATGAAGATGAATCCGCCGGAGATCCTGCACACGCCCGAAGCGGCGGCGTTCGCGGCTCGGGAGTTGACCGCGATGGGTTCTTTGTCGCGCGATGAACGGGCGATGGCCACAGTGTTCGTGCTGGTGTGCGGGTTCTGGGTGACGTCGTCATGGACCAAGATCGACGTGGCGGTGACGGCTCTGTTGGGCGCGGTCGCGCTGATTCTGACCGGAGCGCTGAGTTGGGAGGACGTGAAGGGCGAACGCGCGGCCTGGGATATTTTCATCTGGTACGGAGGCCTGGTTCGGCTGGGCACGGCGCTGAATGAAGCCGGCGTGACCAAGTCTCTGGCGGAGGGCGTGGGACACATGTTCGGCGGATATGGATGGGCTGGACTCTTCGCCGTCGCGCTGATCATTTATTTCTTCGCACACTACGCCTTCGCGAGTATCTCGGCCCATCTGATTGCCATGTTTCCTGCGTTTCTGGCGGTGCTGCTGGCCAAGGGAGGCCCTCCCGGCCTGATGGTCTACGCGTTCGCGTGCTTCGCGAATCTTTCGGCGGGGCTGACCAGTTATGGGACCACTCCAGCGCCGATGTTTTTCTCGCAACAGTACGTGTCGCTGAAGATGTGGTGGCGTATCGGGCTGGTGATTGGCGTCGTGAATGTGGTCATCTGGTCGGTGGTCGGGTTCAGCTGGTGGAAGTTTTTGGGGATCTGGTGACGCAGCCGATGTCATCGTCGCTGCGAAAAGCGAAACATCAAACGAGAAACTCGAGCGCCGCGCTCACAATGGCTGCCAAGTGACATAAGGTATGATGACCAGCCATGAGCCTCTCCGCCCGTCGCGAGTTTCTCCGGTTCCTCGCCGCTAGTCCGCTGGCCCTCGCCCAGGACTCGAACCCCGTCATCACCAACCCGAAGGATGCGCTGAATGTGATGGACTTTGAGCCGCTGGCTCGCAAGGCTCTTCCTCCAGCGCATTGGGGCTACATGGCCACGGGCGTCGACGACGATTTGACGCTCCGCGCGAATCGCGACGCAATGGCGCACTACCAGTTGCGCGCCCGCAGGCTGACGGGCGTCTCTAAGGTCGATCTTCGAACCGAAATTTTCGGCGCCAACTGGGACATGCCGATTTACGTCAGCGCCGTGGGTCACCAGAAGCAATTTCATCCGGAAGGCGAATTGGCCACGGCCAGCGCGGCCAAGGCGCAGAAGACCATGCAGATGCTGTCCACGGTCTCCAATAACAGCGTGGAGGATGTCGCCAAAGCGCTGGGTACACCGCCCTGGTATCAGCTCTACATGCCTACGACGTGGGAAGAGACGGAAAAAATGGTGAGGCGCGTGGAGGCAGCGGGCTGTCCGGTGTTGGCCTGGACGATCGATACCCTGGTCGGACGAAACACCGAAACCGCGACTCGCTGGACGCGCATGGACACCCGCGATTGCATGGCCTGCCATGTGGTTCATCCCCTCACGGGCACGGGCGGGGGCGCGCGCAACCGGACCAAGCCGATGTTCGCCGGCCTCTCGGGCGAGATGAACCCAGCGGGCGCGGATTGGACCTACGTCGACCGCTTGAAGAAGATGACCAGGATGAAACTGGTCCTCAAGGGAATCGATACCGGCGAGGACGCGCGACTGGCGCGCGAGCACGGGCTCGACGGAGTGGTCGTATCGAACCACGGGGGTCGCGCGACGGAGACAGGCCGCGGCACCATGGATATTCTGCCGGAGGTGGTGGACGCGGTGGGCGGGCAGATTCCGGTTTTTGTCGACGGCGGATTCCGCCGCGGGACCGACGTTTTCAAAGCCCTGGCGATTGGAGCCCGAGCCGTGGGCATCGGCCGCCCTTACATCTGGGGCCTGTCCGCGTTCGGACAGGCAGGCGTGGAAAGGGTCCTGGAGATCCTGCGCGCCGAACTGGCGCTCACGATGCGCCAATGTGGAATCGCGTCCGTCGCGCAGATCACGCGCGCGTCGATTATCAAAAACGGCGTGAGAATGTAGAAGCCGAATCGCTCTGCCTACCGAGCCGCGACCATAGGGAGCGGTGGTTCGAACGCCCTGCGTTAGCGATACGTCTTATCGTCGAGCTTGGTAAGGTCGATGCCCGGCTCCAGCACCCCCACCGCGACCACCGCAAAGGTAAAAACGCTGGTGCCTGGTTCCAGATGCCCTCCGAAGGCCTTTTCGGGAGTGGCCAACGTGACATGCGCGTGGATGCGTCCGTCGATGATGAAGCCGTTCATGCCGATGAGGTCGGCGGGCGCGGTCGGATCTTTTACGTACGTATCCTTCGACGGAAAATCGCGATTCGACACTTCGTGAACCTGGTAGCCGCGCACCGATCCGAAGGCCGAAAGGATCACCCCGTTGCGGATTTTTTCCTGCTTCACCATTTTTTCGAAACCGGCGAGCAGGTCCGTGCCGAACTTGAAGCGCAGGATCACGACGCGCTCAAAATGTCCGGTCAGGGCGTAGGCGTCGGGCACCAGGTCGCTGTTGGGCTTCCTGTCGTCGGCGGGGTTGGGCGAGGGGCGCACCTCTTCGCGCCGGGTCTGTTGCGCGGCGAGCATGCCGGCAACGCTTACAACTAGTATGAGTTTTTTCACGGCATTACTCCGTCAGCGCTGCGAGCACTTGTTCGGCGTGGCCTTCCGGTTTGACCTTTGGAAACATTTTAGTGATTTTCCCGTCGGCGCCCACCAGGAACGTGGTGCGCTCGATACCCATGTATTTTTTCCCGTACATGCTCTTCTCCTTCCACACGCCATAGGCCTCGGCGATGGAATGGTCGGGGTCGGCGGCGAACGCGTAGGGCAGGCCGTATTTTGTGGCGAATTTCTGCTGCGCCTCCGGTCTATCGGGCGAGAGGCCGACGATCATGGTCTCGTGCTTGTCGAATTTCTTCGAGAGATCGCGAAATTCGCAGGCTTCTTTGGTGCATCCGGGCGTGTCCGACTTGGGGTAGAAGAACAGCACCACCCGTTTGCCTTTCAATTTGGAAAGCTGGAAGCCGCCGGATTTGATCTCAGGAGCTTTATCGCCGATTTGGAGAGCCATATGCGGAGATTGTAGACTAGAAGGTATGAAAAAGGGAATCATCGCGCTGAGTTGTCTTGCCGCCGGTCTTATGATAGGCGGTCGTGTTTTCGCCGCACCGCCCGCGGGTGACGCCCAGAAGGGTAAAGTCGTATTCGACGACAATTGCGCAGTGTGCCATAACGCCGACAGCGACGAGAAGAAGATGGGTCCCGGGCTGAAGGGCGTGACCAAGAAGGAAAAGCTGAAGAACGGCAAGAAGCCCACCGACGCGAATATCAAGGCGATCATCAACGCGGGCGGCAATGGGATGCCGGCTTACTCAGACATGTTGAGCGACGACGAACGCGACGATGTGCTCGCGTATTTGAAGACGCTGTAGTTTACACTGGTAGTAAGTTCGCTCAAAACGTCCTCATCGTCTAGTCGGCCTAGGACATCGCCCTTTCACGGCGGTAACGGGGGTTCGAATCCCCCTGGGGACGCCACACAATTTAAGCGGCTTTCTCCGCCGTTGCCATCGACACTCGAATCACTGGTGACGCTATGGTGACGATGGATTACTAACTCGACCGACACGATTGGGCTTCGTGCCCTTGTTATCGAAAGGGAAGAAGACCCATTCAGGCGATTGTAGAGCTGGCCCTCGCCAGCTGCGTTGCTCAAAGGAATCCAGTTCGCTTGAGGCGGCACGCAGGAGAGCTTGCCCCTATCCTTTCAGACGTTCCGTAGGATCAGACGTTCCGTAGGATCAGACGTTCCGTAGGATCAGACGTTCCGTAGGATCAGACGTTCCGTAGGAGTATAGCCTGTGTTACCATTCGTTTGCGGGACATTGGTTTTTCATGTTTTCGGCAACCGAATACGAATCACTCAGATGATGATTCAAAATGGCCTCTAGAATCACAACTTACATGCCGATCAACATAGCGTGTCTGCGCGCATCGTTAAGCTGGGATCGAGTATGAACGAGAAACAGCGCTATATCTCTGCACAAGCTGATATTGAGCCGGTGCAAGCGGGTCCGGTCCACGTCCGCTTCGTCGAGGCAAAAGGCGACCACGGGCTACTCGAGCTGTGGCTCGACTATGCGAAGGCCGACACGCCGACACGTGCCTATTTCGCCGATTACGTGGACGTCCTGGAGGGCCGGGCAGACATTACATTGATCTTCGGTCGATTAATCCCCCGGACGGAAGAGCTTCGTAGCCAGGTGGAGATTTCATTTCCACGCGACAGCTTTGTTGGGCAACTGTATAGATCGACTAGGGATATGCACGCAGGGCTGAAGCAAAACGAGCGACGCCTCGTTCCTGCGGGTGAAGTGGCCCTAACCTCCAACGCGCACACGAGCCGGTCAAACAATGTTTTCATCGCGATTATGGGTGAAGAGGCAATCTGCGATTTTTATTACATCGCGCCAAGCGATCTTCAATTCCTAAAAATGAAACGACGGCAAACTGTGCCACTCGAACCGATAGTGCGTATCTCGTTGGCGACACCACTACTGCTGGAGTTCCTCGATAAATGCGAGGCGTTGGTGGCCAAGATGCCTGAAATGGAGAGTATCCTAAAGAGAGGAGAGGACGCGAGCAAATGAGCCGGGTCTGGGATATCGAGGGAGCCGAGCGTGTCTTTTCGACACGCGATGATTTATTTCGCCCGATTCCACCCTCCCGTCGGCCTATCGCGGAAATGTCTTCGATGGCGAAGCTTGCAGTCGTGGTTAGTGTAACTGCTGTTGCTGTTAGTGCTGACGCACGGATCGTCATGGAGCCTAACGGCGGAACGTCTGATCTTTGCATTCTTGTCGATCGCGCAGTGATTCCGATTCGCAAAGGTCCAGAAAGAGAACGACACGCTGGCGTGGATTTTGAGCGCGGCCGTTCTACACAACAGCTCGCCGATAGCTTCAGAGCTTTTTTTGCGCCTGCGGCCGATATCGACGACTCTTCCGATGAAGGCTACGTCTTCCGTTAAAGATCGCCATTCCCTAGACCTTTTTGCCGGACTTCTATAGCGAGCCCACACCGGACCTACTTTGTCAGGGCGACATCCTGATCACGCCTCATCTCTCCATCAATAAAGTGGACGGAATCGCCGATAATGACGGCTTTATCGACATTTCAGCTCAGGGCCGGCAAGCCCTTGGGCTCATTATGAATTTCGATTGCGAGCTTGACAAAAAGTGGTCTCAAAAAATAGTGGTCTGCCCAATTGTTCCATTATCCGAATTGCAAGAGAAGCAACGAACCGACGCTAAAAAAAATCGCATTGCGCACCTCTTTTCCATGGAGCGATATCGCGATCAATGGCCCGACAGCGTGGCGGTTCTCAACCAGCAGACCACGATTTACCGCACTCTCATCGATTTGCCGAGACGCCTAGCAACGCTGAGCACCGAATCGAGGCTCGCGTTTTATGCTCAATTCGTGCGCTGGGTCTCTCGCTGGGAGCTGAAGAGCATTGAATGCCCGGCATGCGAAACGGAAATCAACGTCGAATCTCTCCTCAAGGTCAGAAATCCCGCCGAGCCGTGAACGCCGGACTCGCAAGCCTACGCGGCAGCAATCGACGGTTTTTCCCCGAATACCTGATCCAATTTCTTGACTGCGTCTGCGAGGACGGGACGACGATTCCTATTCGGTACAATGAATCACACGTGCTGAAACCTCTCTTGTTCGGCTTCCTCCCATCGACGTTTGCAGTCTTTTCCCAGACTCTGCCTCCGCCCTACGAGACTCCTGCGGTCAATAATCCGCCCATCGTGATCGTGCGGCCGAAGGGCGCGAAGCTGAACGTCCCTGACGGTTTTCAGGTCGAAGAATACGCGGCCGGCGGGTTCCAGCGTCCGCGATTCATGGTGGAAGGCCCCGGTGGAGAGCTGCTGGTCAGCGATACGGTGCCCAACGGCTCCGTCTACGTCCCCAAAGGCGGCGAGAAGAAAGTGCTGATTAGCGGGCTCGACCGTCCTTATGGCCTGGCCTTTTGGAAAAACTACCTCTACGTGGGCGAGCCCGCTTCCATCAAGCGTTACAGATACGATTCCAAAACCATGACGGCCGGGGCGGGCGAAGAAGTGGTGCCGCTGACCGGCTACATCAAGGGCCACGTGACGCGGACCATCCTGTTCGACCGCAAGGGCGAGAAAATGTACGTCGCCGTAGGATCGTCAGCCGACCTCGTGACCGGCGACCCGGAGAACAGGGCCGCGATCAATCGCTACAATCCCGACGGCAGCGGCCACGAGATTTTCGCGAGCGGCGTGCGCAATCCGGTCGGCCTGCGCTTCGTTCCTGACACAGACCAGCTATGGGCAACCGTCGAGGAGCGTAACGATCTGGGCGACGGACTGGTCGCCGATTATTTCACCAGCATCAAGCAGGGAGGGTTTTACGGCTGGCCCTATGCGTATCTGGGACAACACGCCGACCCGCGCATCAAGGAGCAGCGCATGGATCTGGTGAAGAGTTCGATCACGCCCGATGTTCCGCTCGTTTCACACATCGCGGTGCTGGATTTTCTGTTCTACACCGGCAGCCAGTTTCCCGCCGAATACCGCAACGGAGCTTTCCTGGCCAACCACGGCTCATCCAACCGATCGGATCGGGTCGGATATAACGTCACGTTCATCCCGTTCAAGAACGGAAAGCCCTCGGGCCCCGAGCGCGATTTCCTCACCGGCTGGATGTTGTCGCCCAGTAAAAAGGAAGTGTGGGGCCGGCCAGTCGCGCTCACCCAACTCCACGACGGCAGCATGCTGGTTTCCGACGATGGCGGCAAAAAGCTGTGGCGGATCTCTTATAAATAGGGGACGCCACTAAACGAGGACGGCTCCTGCTGGTCGCGGCTCTGTAGGAGCCCTTGATTCCACAGAACCGATACGGAGCCGCGACTAAAAGGAGCGGTTAACGCAGCACTTTCCACACAGACTCGTTCATAAGGGCGGGATCACTCGATAAACAATGTAATGGGAATTACTGAATTCCGCTTGTTTTGAGGCAATCGCGTGCTCTGTTCGCAGGACGACGAAATCGATGCGCCAGTCGGCCAGTTGCCGGAAGTCTTCGGGTCCTAATTGCCAAGAACCCTGATTGACATCGCGCCATCGGCGCGCCCACTCCGCCGCAAACGCGGGAAAGTAATTTACGAGCGCCCTGCCTTCGTAATCGACGTAGATGGAGCGAAGGGCTCTTGCACGAAACGGTCCGGACCCGCCGTAGCGGCCCTCATCGGCGAATAGAAATACCGCGGTCTCGTCGGTCTTTTTGTTGGCCCAGACGGCGAGTTGCCTCAGCTCCGGCGAGTCCACAGGCGCGGGCGTTGGAGCCAATCCGGATGCGGAAAAGGCGATGAACGGCAGAATTCCCGCAGCCACAATCGCGACTCCCCTTGCCCGGCCGGACAGCCACCCGCCCAAGGTGCTTGCCGCGGCGAGCGCCACAACCAGCGCGATGAGCCAGGGGTTGACGTACCACGTTACGAGAATATCCTTCACCGGCAGCGCGAGCGCGATGCCGAACCACACCACAGCTTCCCACCAAAGACGCTCCCGGGCGGCGAATATTCCGCATGCGGAGGACAGCAAGGAAACCAGCAACGAAATAAAAAGGAGAGACCGTGTCGGCTCCCAAGGCCCCACCATTGCCCAGTGCAGATTATCCAGAGCAATCCAGGAGAAGGGGATGCTGAGCACGGCGAGCGCGGCGAAACCCCAGAGCCAGTCTCGCAGAGGAGGTTCGAGGCGGCCGCGCAGCCGCCAGAAACCCGCGACTACTACAGCGCTCTGGCAGAGCACATCCCCTACTTTCTTGGCGCTCCATTCGGATACAAAGGTGGGCGCCATGTACTTTCGCTGTAGACCCTCTTGAAAAGGATCCAGCACCGGGAAAAAATCAAGCCGCTCCGTCCCGCCGGTCTGAAAGTGCATCAACAATACCAGCACACCAACGGCGGGCAGAAAGGGGAGCAGCAAGATGGGCCGTGCCGTGCGTCTCAGCACTAACAACGCCGCCAGACACCAAAACGGTCCCATGGTCGTGGGATGAATGAGAAATCCCAGCGCGCCCGCCATCCCCGCCGCCAGGAAGCGTCCGCTGGAGGCCAGTCCCACGCCGAGAACCAGCAACCCCAGGGCGAACGAACGAGCCACCGGTTCCGGTTCCGTGATTCCGGTGGCATTCAGGATCGCCACGCCGGCGACGAAGAAGGCGGCGGGCGGAGCAAGACCAAGCCTCAGCGCGATGAGCAACAGACCGGCGACCTCGCATGCGCGGAACAGGATCTGCTGAAGTTTCAGCCCATTCTCGAAGTTCAGCCCCGCGTAGCTTCTGAGGGCCGTGGCAATCTCGTCATAGGCGGTCAGAGCCAGGTGAGGACGGGTAATCATCGGGTCCTCCGAAAACAGAACCGGATTGTAAATCCGTTCCATCATCGGAACGTAGATTTGCGTGTCCGCTTGCAGATAGGTGTGGCCCGGAAAAACGAAAAATCCGAGGCCGGTAAGCAGAATGACGGATCCTAAAAAGATGGCGCCCTTGAACACCAATGTATTGTAGCGCCCGTCAACGCAGTTATATCAAAGTGTGGATGTACGCGAGGTCTTTGCGCACCGCGGCGATGCGCGTGGGCACGTCCATGCCACCGTCGTATTCCAGGTGCAGCGACATCGGACCCGCGTAACCCGCCTTCGCGAAATCCGCGAACACCTGTTTCCAATTGACCGCGCCTTCGCCCATCGGGCACCACACCGGCGTCCAACCCTTGCTGTCTTTCCTCCAGAAAAAATCCTTCGTGGCGACCATCTTCAGCCGAGGCATGACGATCCTCTGCGTGATCTCGTGACCTCCCAGCCCTCCTTCGATCGCCGCATGGCCCGGGTCGTAATAAAAACCGGTCCAGCGCGGATCCAGGTCGCGAATCATTTCCCAGGTGTCCCACACCGCTTCGCCGACGTACGTGCCGGAGTGGTTATGCAAGCCCATCGTGATTTTGTGCTCCTGCGCGAGCGCAGCAAGGCCGCGAATATCGGCTGCGACTTCTTTGACGCGCGTAAGCGGATCGACGTTCGTGTAGCGCCAGTATCCCGGTTTGAAAAATGGAATCCCGAGGCTAGCGGCGGTTTTCAACGTCGGCACAGCCGCCGGGTTCGACGCCGACGTAAGCTCCGTCGTGATCATCGGCACCTCGAGCCCCGCTTTGCGCAGCGCATCGACGGCCCGAGGCAGATCCTCGGCGACGCGCTCGGGTAAGACGTGGCCTTTCGGACGCACGGTGAGGTCGATGCCCGCAAAGCCCAGGTCATGGCAGGCCTTCCCCAACTCGTCATAGTTCAGTTCAGGAAAATGTTTGGAGAACATGCAGAGCGTGGGGCGCTTTGCGTCCGCCGCCTTTATTGGAAAAAGGCCGGGAACCGCGGCCGCTGCGGCTAAGAATGTTCTGCGCGTCATGCGATAACTCCCAATCCGGGTCCATCGATGCCATCGGTGCGCATCAGCCCGTCTTTTACTGTAAAAATGCCGGGGAATTTCTTTTCCCAACCAACGTTCGCCGCCGGAACATACTGGCGCGCGTTCGCTTCAATCGCCTTCACGCCCGGAACGTGCGCGGCGAGCGTCACCGAATGGACCAGCGACGCTCCGGGACAAGTCAGATCCTGAACGCAGAGAAACACTTTTTTCTTCTGCCCCAGCGCCGCGATCAGCAGCGATTCCGTCTGCCCCTTGCACGCCTTCAGCGCCGCGCCGGAATATCCCAGTTCGAGCGCCAGCAGAAACGCTTCCTTGCTGACCAGCGATTCGTCGATCACCACCGGCACCAGCTTCGCGGCCTCATGGACGACGTTCTCGGGATGCGCACTCAAGTCGCGTGCCGTGGGCTGTTCGATGTACTGGATGCGCGAATACGCCGCCGCCGACCGCGCCTTCAACTCGTGCAAAAAACCGATTAAATACTCCACATTGGGGCATTTTTCGTTGAAATCGAGCGAATAGACGGCGGTCTTCGCGCTTTTCAAGGCCGCTTCGTGCACGCGAATGACGCGATCCAGGTCCCACTTGCGATCGTCGCCGTTCAGCTTGATTTTGATGTGCGTGATCCCGTTGTAGCGAATCCAATCGGGCAGATTTTCGGGCAGTCCGTCGCCCACCGGCTTCGTGACATCCTCCGGCATGATCGGATCGACCGCACCCACCAAATGATAAAGAGGAAGTTGCGGCGTCGCCCGTGGCAAGACGTAGCGATCCAGCGTTTCCCCACGAAATTCGGCGCCCAAATAGTGGCTCAAGTCGTTTTTCAAAAACTCCGGGCCGAGAGTTTGGAAACAATTTCTTTTATGCAGCTTCCCGTATGCGTCGTGAACCGCCGCATCGAAGGGACTGGCGGTAACCAGTACGCACAGCGGCGGAATCGGGTCGGCGAGGCTCTTTGAAATCTCGGCGCCAGCAGCAGAATATCGCGGCGCGAGCGCGATATTCAGATCGATGGGATGGCCCCATTCTTTATACGCGGCGGTCAATGCGGAAATGCGCTCAGCCAGATCCTTCATCGCCGTGAGTGTATGTGCGTAAGTGAGCTTTTTCGACGGGAACGACCACACGTTGCCCATCGACATCGAGCCGAAGCCAATGGCGCTGCGTCCGTCGCGCCCTTCCACGCGACAGCGCACGTTGCACAGCGTCACGCGATCGACCACAGAGCCGCCGAATTTAATCGGCGAGCGGTAAAGGAAATCCTCGTACGAAGTATGAACCTCGGCGATCTTGATATCGGCGGGCAATGGGCTGGAGAGCAGCGCAGGGCCTCCTAAAGTAAAAGCGGCAATCGCCTGGCGTCGCGTCATCGATCCTCATATACTATCGAATCATGGAACTCCTAAGCAGAAGAACGGCGATCGCCATGGCTGCGACGTCGGCCCTCAGCGCGACGCGAATCCTGGGAGCGAACGATCGGGTGCGTCTCGGGCTGATCGGGTCGGGAGGGCGCGGTCGGGAAGACTGGGGCAATTTTCTGAAGCAGCCGGAGGTGGACCCGGTGGCGGTTTGCGACGTCTACGATCCGTTTCGCGAAAAAGGCATCGCCATGTCGGAGGGACGCGCAAAACCTTTTTCCGATTTTCTAAAAGTTCTCGACCAACGCGACATCGATGCGGTGATCGTCGCCGCACCCGATCACTGGCACGCCCTGATGACCGTAGCCGCGTGCGACGCGGGCAAGGATGTTTATTGCGAAAAACCTCTTTCCTTGATGGCCGGCGAGGGCCGCAAAATGGTGGAGGCCGCGCGGCGAAATAAGCGAGTAGTACAGGCAGGCAGCCAGCAGCGGTCCGGCGCGCACTACGCGCAGGCCGTCGAATTGATTAAAGGCGGCCACATCGGCGAAGTGCATCGCATCGCGGCAGGTTATCAACGCAACATCTTCCCCGGATTGAAGCCGACCGAACTTGCTTCGGGGCTAACTTCGGCGCTCGATTGGGACATGTGGCTGGGTCCCGCTAAAAAAATCGCGTTCGATCCGTTCAAGTGCATTTACAATTTCCGCTGGTTCTGGGATTATTCAGGCGGCCAGATGACCAATTGGGGCGCGCACCATCTGGACATCGCACGCTGGATCGTAGGCGAGGATGCTGCCGCCTCTGCATCGGGCGCCGGCGGCCGTTACGCGCTGACCGATGGTGGCGAAACGCCGGACACGCAGCAGGTGACCTATCAGTTCAACAAAGTGATCGTCACCTGGACCACCAGCGAGATCGGCGAGGGCGACCCGCTGACCCTGAACATCTATGGCACGAAAGGCATGATGTCGCTGACGCGCGGCGGATTCAAAATCAAGCCCGAAATGAAAAACAAAACTCCTTTGATGGACGCGATGGAGGTGAAGGGCGCCGACCTGAACGGCCCGCACGTGCGCAATTTTCTCGACTGCGTGAAGAGCCGCGCGAAGCCGAATGCCGACGTGGAAGAGGGGCATCGCACCGCGGTGATGTGCCACCTGGGAAATATTTCCACCAGGCTGGGCCGTACGCTCCAATGGGATGCCGCGAAGGAACAGGTGGTCGGCGATGCCGAAGCGAATCAGTGGCTCATGAGGCCGTATCGAGGGTCGTGGAAGTTAGGGTGAAACCCACTCGCCGTTGCGCATTTTCCGTTCGGTCGCACCCTTGAGTATTAAATTTGCGGGATGTCCCGGTTCGATGGAATCTCCGTCAGGCTCGATGGTCATGCCGATTCCACGCGTAATGACTGACCCCTTGGGAACCGGCACCTGCGACTGCGGCCCCGCCGCCGTGATTTTGCCGTTTTCAATCACCACCACCGAGTAATCGATCGCGCCCAGCTTCGCCCCGACGATCACCTTCACGCCCGATGCATCGGGCGACGTGCAGGCCGCGAGCGTGATCAGGATCAAGAGAAGAAGCTTCCTCATCCGAACAATTCCTCCATCGACAATGCGCGCAGATCCGGCACCAGCACGTCAGGCGCATGCTCCGCCAACTCCTCGGCTCCGACCACCCCGGTGGCAACGGCGATGGAGCGAACGCGATTCGCCTTCGCCGCATTAATGTCGTTAGGATGATCGCCGATCAGCGCCACGGGATCGCCCGCGCCGATCCATCCGGCTTTCCGGGCACGCCTGACGGCGATGCGCACGAGTCCCGCACGTGTGTTCGCAAGCTCCGCGAATGCCCCAAATCTAAGGTATTTGCGCAATCCGGCGCGCTCCATTTTCTTCCATCCGATGCGCGTCAGGTTGCCGGTGACCAGGCCCGTGGTCACGCCGCGCCGCGATAGCCGATACAGCAGCATCCGCGCGCCCGGACAAACTTTGGCCCGCAGATCGGGACAACGGCTCGCGTAAAGCCTCTGCGCATGTTCGATCATCGAGGGCATGTTTCGCCGGATCAGCGCACGGGAGGCGCCCGCGTTCGAAAGCATCTGCGTCAGAATATCGCCGTCCAGCATGCCCTGCGTGGGGACGTTGTCGGTGGTGGTTTTCAGGCCCGTGGTGCGATGAACCGCCTCAACCAGCACCTCGCGGTGCAGAGGACCGGCACGGCGGACCAGCGTCCCATCGATATCGAACAGCACAAGACTTTTCATCTGGATACAAACCGAGAAGATACTTTTATGATACCGGCTGCTAGAATGACTTCAGTATGCAGGTGCTGAAGGCGGGCGCGAATAAATTTCTCCTCCTCGAACTCGACCCCGAGTTTCTGGAGAACATCGCGCGCCAGGCCGGTTTCGAATTTCGTCTCGACGACCAATCGCGCAGAGTCGTGCTGGACCTGAACGCGGAAGGCCGCCAAACGCCCCTGCTATTGTTCGACGCGGCCGATCCGGCGAACGTCCACTGGTTTTCACGCTGCCAGTTCTATGTCGACGGCCTCAGCGGCAGCGTCCTGCAAACTCCGATCCAGCTCGCCAATCAGCGCGATCCGAAGGGCCGCGCGCTGCCTCACTCCATCCGCTTGCAGATCAATAAGGAGCTGCCCGCGAATTTCCGGCTGCCCAACAAAGTCCCGGTCACCGAGCAGATGGTCTACAACGTCCTGTACAATTTCCTGAACGCCCTCATGAATACCGGAGTGGGCGTGTGCGGCGGAAAAGTGGTGAGACCGCTCGCCGGTCGCACCGAGCCGCAAGGCAACCGCAATTAGTGGGTCAATATGTCGCTCACTCGTCTTGTAGGGCGGCCAATTTTGGCTGCAGTCTGCCTTCGGGCAGGCTTTTTCGGCGATCAACAGAGCCGCCTGAAATGCGGCTGCAGCCAAATTGGCCGCCCTACAAAACGACGGAGGGAACGCTAGGAGTTTGTTCATTATGAAATTATTGTTGTTCGCCGCCGCAGTCGCAGCCAGCGCCCAGACCGTCGTCATCCATGCCGACCGCCTTCTCGACGGAAAAGGCAAAATCATCCGCAACGCCACGGTGACCATCGAAGGCTCCAAGATCGTCAAAATCGGTGGAAAAGCCAAACCGGATTACGATCTGAAAGGCATGACGCTGATGCCCGGCTGGATCGACACGCACACGCATCCCACCTGGCATTGGGGCGAAGACGGCCGATTTTTCTCAGGCCGCGAAACGCCGGAACAAAAGATGCACTACGCGGAGGAAAACGTGAAGGCCACGCTGCTGGCCGGATTCACAACGATCCAGAGCCTGGGCGATCCCGTGGACGGCCCTCTCCGCGATTCCATCGCCAAGGGCGAACGCGAAGGCCCGCGCATTCTCACGTCTCTGCGCCAGATCAACGAACGCTCCGGCGATCCCGAAAAAATTCGCGAGATCGTCCGCCAGGTGAAGAAGGAAGGAGGCGATGTCATAAAGCTCTTCGCCACCGCCAGCATCCGCGACGGAGGCAAGCAGACCATGACCACCGAACAGATCAACGCCACCTGCGGCGAAGCGAAAGCGCAGGGTCTGCGCGCGGTGGTCCACGCCCACGCCACCGACGGCGCGCGCGCAGCGATTCTCGCCGGATGCACGGGAATCGAGCACGGAACCATGCTCGACGACGCGACGCTCGATTTAATGCGCGAAAAAGGCGTGTACTTCGACCCGAATTTCTTGGTCCTGCACAATTACATCGACAACAAGCCGAAGTACCTCAACATCGGCAACTATACCGAGGAAGGCTTCGCGTATATGGAAAAGGCCCTGCCGATGGTGGCCGACGTTCTGAGGCGCGCGCGAGCTCATCACGTGATGATCGTCCTCGGCACGGACGCCGTAGCCGGATCGCACGGCCGCAACTTTGAAGAATTCATCTACCGGGTGAAAGACGGCGGCGATAAGCCGATGGACGCAATCATCAGCGGAACCTCGATGGCCGCGGCATCGTTAAGACTAGGCGACAAAATCGGCACCGTCGCGCCGGGTTTTGAGGCCGACCTGGTCGCAGTGGAAGGCAACCCGCTCGAAGACATCACGGCGGTGCGAAAAGTGTCGTTCGTGATGAAGGGCGGCAAGGTCGTGAAGCACTGATTGGCGCAGCTCTGCGCCGGACTGGAGGAAGTTGCGCCCCGACGGGGACCGGGCAAGGCCGCCACGCCGTGTCGCCCTCCTGATATCCTCTTAGGCCGGGGTGTCGCGGGAGATGTTAACAAGCTTGTTCATAAACGGCGTATTCGAAGAAACCTTGGCGGAGATCGAGAAGACTCAGCATGCGCACCCCGGAATGGAATGCTACATGCAGCCGTATTCATCGCACAAGGTCAAGCTTCTCGCCGAATCAGACCCAACACGCGAAAGTCCCATCACGCTCTATTTTTCTTTAACGAAGTCCCTCAACTATATTTCATACCGGGCGAAGATCGTAGGTTGGCAGGACAAACGAAAGCTGAGCCAGGCGGCCCTCGTGCCGCTAAATCAACACATCTCGGATTTTCAACCATCCGAACGCGATATCTATCTGACGGCTCGCAACGGAAAGCCATGCGTCAACTTGATCTCAGTCATTGATGTCACGCGTCTTGAGACTCAGATTCCAGTCTCGTGCCTCATCAAAACGACCGACGGGACACCGCTGAAGAAGCGGACACAAGCGGGTGGCTGGTCTAGAGTCCGCGAACAGTTCGGGTGGCTCGGAACGGTTAGCGAAGCTGTGCAGGATGACGTTGAGGCTGCCCTTCAGGTCGAAGTGGCGAAGTCGTTGGGTGACTCAGCTGCGGCAAGGCAACAACGCTTGGCTATGGCCCCCAGACTGCCGGAGCCTATTCAGGTTGTCTCGCGCGCCTTTCGCCGTAACCCAGATGTAATTGCAGAAGTCCTCGTTCGAGCGAATGGCACCTGCGAAGAATGTCACTCCTCGGCCCCATTCCGTCGTGCCAGTGACGACACTGCATACTTGGAGGTGCATCATCGCAAGTATCTTTCGGAGGGAGGCGAGGACACTGTGGCTAATGCGCTCGCCCTATGCCCGAACTGTCACAGGGAGCTTCACTTCGGCAAGCGCGACGCGCCACAGTGACAGATAGCCCACCGAGGACTTGAGGAAACGCAGCCGGACGGACGAAACCGACCCCCAAGCTACCGCTAAGTGGGCCAGCCCCTCAAAATCGAGTGCAAATGCGGGAGCGCGCTTTACTTTCATCGTTGTCTCTGCGGGAAGCACTCCGAGGCGACGCTCCAGTCTCACCTGTGGGATCGGGCCGAGCCCCTGTACATTCGCGATCGATTCCCGGTCTAAAGGCGAGGCCGGGATGGTTGCTGACGGAGAACGAGCTACTCGAACGGAATCTCCACCTCTTTATAACTTCCAGGTGTGGCCGCATCCACAGCGGCTACCACCCTCTCGACGTAGCGCTGCAAAGTGGGCCATTGCTGATTGCCGAGAACCACGAACGCGATTTTCCGGCCGGTCAGGTTTTGTTGATAACGGATGTTTTTGTCGGTCGTTAGCAAAAGCTCGAAGCCCGCCGCTTCAGCGGCCGCGATGAGTTCGCCGTTGACGAGTCGGTCCCATCCTCGTTCGATCGCTTCCACAACGACGTGGCCTTCGAGAGCATACCGAAGCGGAGCCGGCGTGCCGTTATCGAAGAGTATGAGCATCGACCACTTGGACAGGCGGGACAGGCGGCGCGTCCAGGCTCCGCGCCGCGAATTCGATAACCGACACAACCTGTTCACGCGACAAATGGAACCAATCCATAATCTCGCTGATCGAAGCTCCCACTTCCAGGTTGTCGAAGACGACGGAAACGGGCGTCCGCGTGTCCCGGAACACCCATGCGCCGCTGCGCTTCCCGGGAACGCTCTCTACGGCGGAACATTGTGACCAATCAAGCGCTGCCATATATTCATCGTATCTTGTCCCTCCCCAAATACACAGTCTGCGACGGAAACGCCACGGCCGTGCCGTTCGCCTCGATCGTATCCATGATGCGCAGCAACAGGTCCTCCTGCACTTCCAGAAACTTCAGAGCGTCGAGGGTGAGGATATACGCCGCGATCTCCAGATCGAGCGACGACGGCGCGAAGCGGATCAGCCGGACGTGGGACGTCGCCGGTTCCACGCGCACGTCGTCGGTGAGCAGCTTGCGCAATGCGTCGAGAACCGCGCGCATCTGCCCGGCGCTGGTTTCGCGGCGGATGCCGATTACGTGGTAGAAATAGCTCTTCTCGCGCATCCCGAAATTCTCGATATTCATGGCCGAGAGCTGTCCATTGGGGACGGTCAACACTGTGCGCGCGTCGGTCCTCAACGAAGTCGACCGCAGTCCGATGTCTTCCACTACTCCGGTCTGCGTGCCGATCTTGCAAATGTCCCCGACGCGGATGGTCTTATCGAAAATAATGGAAATGCCGCCGAACAAATTTTCGAGCGTCTTCTGCGCGGCGAACGCGATGGCGATGCCTCCCACGCCGAGGCCGGCAATTAATGTGGAAACGTTTTTGATCAGCCCGGCTCCCTTCAATAAGAACGTGACCACGAAACAAAATGTGAGCACCGTCAGCGTGCGCTCGCACAGGCGGATGACGGCGGTGGCGTCGGCTCCTCCACGGCGCTCGATGTGGCGGCCCAGCAGTCTGCCGGAGACCTGTATAAGGCGCACGAACAGCCAGCCGCCCAGCAGAATCGCCAGGCCTCCTCCGGCGTAATACCAGAACTGGCGCGCGAACAGAGGAAGGCGCAGCAGCGAAACGGTGGCCTCCAGAATCAGCAGCGAGACCAATCCGCGCAAGGGGCCGGTCAAGCGGTCGAGCAGCCATTCATCGTGCTCGTCGGCGATGGACTGGAACAGCCGCCGGAGCACGGGAATCGACAGCGTTCTCATCGCCGCTGCGGCCGCCAGCGCTACCGCCATGCCCAGCGCCAGCAGAATCCACTGCCACAAGGGCACTCCCAGCCATCCACGCCGCATCAGAACGTGCGGCATATAGTCGGCGATCCAGGGCGAGCTGAATTCGTCGTAAACGGCGGGAATTTCCTTCAGCATGTCCGGCGAAAACAGCCAGATGAACTGCGTGCCGCGGTGGACGCGTTCGAGCATAACCGTCAGCGGTCCGCCATTGGTGGCGATCGTGCCGGCCAGCTCCTTGTTGGGCGGAAGATTGTCGTTTAAGTCGCCCTCGGGCTTGTCGCTGATCTGGTCAAGGTTCGCCGGCAGCCCCTGATCGAGCACCACGCTGAGCTGCGTGGCAAGCTCCGCCGGATCCTCGCCTTTGGTGCTCTCGATGTATTGCGCAGCCGTGTTCCAATCGCCGCGGTGCGCCGCCGTCAGGAATCCTACGACGGTGCCGCGCGGAGTCGTCCGGCCGAGCGCGTCGTTCAGATCGTTGGACGGCTGCAACTTTTGTGCCTGAAGTGGAAATAGTAAGACAATTAGGGTTTGTAATATGCGACGAATCATCATCACTTGTCTTCTCCTGACCCAGGCCTTATTCGCCGATCAGGTAACTCTGAAAAACGGCGACCGGCTTTCCGGCAACATTCTTAAGTATGACGGGAAGAACCTGGTTCTGAAATCGGACTTGGCGGGCGAGGTGACCATTCCCTGGGACAACGTCACCGTGGTCACCTCGACGCAGCCCCTCAACGTGACGCTCAAAGACGGCCAGCGCATCGTGGGTACGGTCACCACCGACGGTACGAAATTCAACGTCGCCACCAAGGACACCGGCGGCGTGACCGCGGCGCGCGAAAACGTGCAGTTTATCCGGTCCGAGCCCGAGCAAAAAGCCTACGACACGGAGATCGACCGCTACAGGAATCCGCGCCTGATCGACTTATGGACTGGCACCTTCGACCTGGGCTTCGCCGAGACGCACGGCAATTCGGATACCGAGACGTTTACGCTGGGGGCGGCCGCGGTTCGCGCCACTTCCCGCGACAAGATTACGGTGAATTACCAGCAGATTTTTTCGAGCAGCAATGCTTCGGGGACCAGTTTGACGACGGCGAACGCCAAGCGCGGCGGCATCGCTTATAACCTGAACGTGGCGCCAAGGGCGTTCGTCTTTGGTCTGGTAAACCTCGAAAACGATCAGTTCCAGAGCCTGGATTTGCGATTCAATCCCGCCGGCGGCATGGGATATCACGCCATCAAGTCCGCGAATACGATATTGGACTTGTCTTTGGGCGCTTCGATGGACAAGGAGTTTTTCTCCGCGCCGCCCGCATCCCCGGCCGGGACGGCCGGCGTGACTCACTCCTATGCCGAAATTCTGATTGGCGAGGAGTTTACTCACAAATTCACCAAGACCACGTCTATACATGAAAACTTGGTGTTCTTCCCGAACGTCAGCAGCATCGGAAACTACCGCATGAATTTCGACATTTCGGCGGTGGCCGCGATCAAGAAATGGATGTCGTTCCAGATTTCCGCCAGCGACCGTTACTTGAGCGACCCGCTCCCCGGCCGCAAGGACAACGATATTCTGTTCACTACCGGACTCCGGTTCACGTTCGCGAAGCAGCCGTGACCAAGCAAGCCTTCGAGGAAAAGATCGCGTCGATTGAATCGCTGCGGTCCTCTCCGCAGAGTGCATTGGAACCCATTCGGAAGGCTCTGCGAGACCGCAACAACTTCATCTGCTCGAAGGCCGCCGCACTGGCCGGCGAACTGCTCCTGCGCGAGACGATTCCCGATTTGGTGGAGGCTTTCGAGCGCTTCTTAAAAAATCCTGCGAAAACCGACCCGCAGTGCTGGGCGAAGATCGCCATTGTGAAGGCGCTGAAGGATCTGGCGCACGACGATCCGGCGGTGTATCTTCGCGGAATCGCCCATCGGCAGACGTTTATCGATGCCGAAAGCACGCTGCGCGGCGCCTGCGCCCTGGCGCTGGTCGATTGTTCCCTGCCGCGGGAAACCATTCTGCTTCATCTCGCCGACATTCTGGCCGACCCGGAAATGCGCGTCCGCATCGACGGCGCCAGGGCTATCGCTCAACTCCCCGGTCAGGACGCCATCCTCATGCTGCGCGTGAAAGCGCAGGCCGGCGACAAGGAACCCGCCGTCATCGGACAGTGTCTTCTCTCGCTGCTTGGAATCGACCCGCGCGCATCGATTCCCTTCGTCGCCCGATTCTTGACGTCCGCCAATGAAGACCTGCGCTTTGAAGCCGCCGCGGCACTGGGAGAATGCCCTGATCTGCTCGCCGTCGAGACGCTGATCGCGCGGTGGCGGGTGGAGCGCAGCGTCGAAATGAAGCGAGCGATCAAGCTATCTCTAGCCGTCTCGCGCATCCCGGAAGCGAAGGAATTTTTGGCCACACTTCGCTCGTGACGTGGCGCACGCACTCGTGCGTGCCGCGTCGAGACTCGTCTCGACGCCCGCAGCCATGCATCGACATGAGTGTCGACGCGGCACGCCGGGGGCGTGCGCCACAGTTACTTCCGCACGGAAACCGTCTGATCGCCCTCAATGTAACCCACGTATTGGCTGCCCGCCGCCGCTGCGATTTCCTTGGTTTTGCCCTTCGCGCCCGCATCGATGGGACGCTTGGCCGGACCGTCTTTCCCGCGCGCAGGCTCGGCCCGCACATTGAGTTTCTTGCCGTCCACGGCGTCCACTTGCAGCAGGCGGAACGTCATTTTGCCGCCGATGCCGAAAGCTTTTTTCTTCGCGGCTTCGAGAACCGACCCGGTAACCGCCGCGCCCTTCGCGATCACCACGTTATCGCCGACTTTCAAGCCGTCCACCACGGTGAAACGCAGAATGCGACCCTCTTCCGCATCGGCCGGAACATCCTCGGCCAGCTTAATGCTGAACGGCATCGCGTCGCCGACGTTTACCGGAACGCTCGCCGGGGCGGCCGCCTTTACCGGAGCCGGCGCCGCGGGAGCGGGAGCAGCCGTCGTCGCCTTCGCCGTGTTCTGCGGCGGCTGCGAAACCGGAGCCGTCACTGGAGCGGGCGCCGGAGCCACCATTTGCTTCGCGGCCGCCACCTGCGTCTTCTTCGTATTATTCGCTGAATTATTCGCTTCCACGGGCTGCGCCGGGATCTGCGTTGGATGGCGCATCGCCTCGATCACCGGTCCTGGAACGTGCGCGTTGGACAGGCGGATGAGTTCCGCCGAGGTCAGCACGAAATCCGTCTTCGACGCCGCGCGAATCTGGCTCAGGATCACGCTGACCTGCACTTTCGCCGTCACCAGCTCGATGATGGTGTCGTTGTTCATCACCGCTTCGGCGGGCGGGGCCTCCACCGGCGCAGGCACAACCGGCGGAGCGGCCGGAGCCGGAACCTCGATCACCACCGGAGGCTGCGGCGCGACATTATGGTGCTTCAACCACCACCAGGCGAAAAAACCGCCTCCGCCCAGCACCAGGACCAACGCTACAATCCCTGCCACCAGGCCCGCGGATGATTTCTTCTGAACCTGCGCCGGCGGCCTCAGCGCCATCTCCGCGGCCTGAATTCGCGACCGGTAGAGCTGCCCCGAATCCGACTCGTGCTTCAGCGCGCCCAGCGCGGCCAGCACGTCTTTCATCGACTGCCAGCGCTCGTCTGGATTCTTGCGCAAGCAGCGCGTGATCAGCAACTCGAGTTGAGGGGGAACGTCCGGCGCGATCTGCACCATGGGCTTATGCTCGTCGCGCAGAATCGCCGTCAGCGTCGACAATGCCGAGTCCCCGCTGAAGGCTCGCGTCCCGGTGAGCATTTCGTAAAACACCACGCCGAACGAAAAAATGTCGGAGCGCGTGTCCACTTTCCTGCCCTGCGCCTGCTCCGGCGACATGTAACTAACCGTTCCGATAATGGATCCTTCCACCGTCAAAGGAGCCTCGGCGATGGTCTGCGTGTTGTCACCCATCTGGCTCGCCGGTCCGCGGTCGGTCAACTTCGCCAGTCCGAAATCCAACACCTTCACCAGGCCGGAATCGGTAACCATCACGTTGCCCGGCTTCAGGTCACGATGGACAATACCTGCGGCGTGCGCGGCGCTCAGCGCGTCGGCAATTTGCACGCCATACTTCAAAGCTTGCGCCGGACGCAACCCGCCTTTCGGAATCAGGTCCACCAGCGTTTTGCCCGAGACAAACTCCATCACCATGTAGTCGCCTTCCGGCTCGTTCACGATGTCGTGAATGGTGATGATGTTGGGGTGGTTCAGGCCGGAAGCGGCTTGCGCCTCCTGAATAAAGCGGCGCCGGCGCTCCGGATCGCCGGCATTGGCGCTCGACAGTACTTTCACCGCGACGAACCGGTTCAGGCGCGCGTCATGAGCCTTGTAAATATCGCCCATGCCGCCCGCGCCGAGTTTTTCAAGGAACTGATAATGAGAAACGACCCGCCCAACGAGCTCCACTGCTTACGCCTCCCCAAACTTATTAAGTGTGTCACAAGTGGGAGAACGTTGCGCGGGGGCAGGGTTTTCCGGGAAGTCCGTTTTGGCGGTCAACATGCTCAACATAACCTAAGAGGGCACCCGTGGACAAACTACACAAGACCACGCGAAAAGAAAAAGAAGATTCTCTGGTTCCCGACGATCCGCGCCCGGACTGGGCGAAGGAGGATAATGAGATAGAGGATCGAAAGCCGGAATTGGCCGAAATCGAGGAGGATACGTCCGAACTCGAGTAGCCCCATGCGTCAGAGCCTGTGTGGAAAGTCGGTTTGGACCGCTCCTGCTAGTCGCGGCTCTGTTTCGAGCCTTGGAGATCCATCAAGATAAACGGAGCCGCGACTAGCAGGAGCGGTCAGCGCAGCGGTTTTCACACAGACTCTTACGCATGGCGGCTCACCACGACACGGAACCGCCATGCGTAAGCATGCGGACAGACGTGAAGGGCCTCGCTAAATCCCCACCATCCGCCGCGTCCGATTCCGCCGCACTCCGATATTGTCCTGCTCCGGCGGCGCATCGAACTCCACCTCGATCACAGACACCATCGGATCGTGAGGCGTCGCGGGCAACCCGGTCAGGCGCAGGCGAAAATCCTTCTGCTCGAACTTCACCGGCGTCGACGTTCCATACAGCTTCGCGGAAAGCGCCTGGGGCTTCAACCCGCCGATGGAGACTTCATTGCCCGGCCAGAATTGAACCATGATGTACAGCTTGTTCCCGCGCACGATGAAATCGGAAAACTGCCCGCGCTTCACCTTGCATACGTCGACAGGCGCATGTATCAGCTCCGCGTGCGTGTCCATCCAGCGCCCGACCTCCGTGAGAATATTCACCGATTCCAGAGGAATCGTCCCATCCGGTTTCGGCCCGATGTTCAGCAGATAGTTTCCGTTGTCGCGCGTGCAGCGGATCAGGTTGCGCACGATGTTTTTGGGCGTCTTCCAGTTGTCGTCCGCCCTTTGATAGCCCCAACTGTCGTTCATCGTCATACACGATTCCCAGGGCTCGACGGAGGCCTGGATCCGCTGCTCCGGCGTCGTGAAATCCTCCGGAATTCCGGCGCGATTATTAATCAGGATGTCCGGCTGCAACTGGCGCACCATGGTGTTCATCTTCACCGACTCCCAGCCATCCGGTTTCAGAGGCCAGCTCACGTCGTACCAGAGAATGTCGATTTTTCCGTAGTTGGTGCACAATTCGCGCACCTGCCCGTGGATGTAGTCGACAAATCGCCGCCGCGCGGCCTCGTCGGTGGCGCACAGCGCGCCGTCCGGATGGTGCCAGTCCATCAGCGAATAATAAAACCCGACGCGCATTCCCTCGGCGCGAGCCGCGTCCACGTATTCGCGCACCAGGTCGCGACCGCAGGCGGTCATCGCGGTGTAATTGGTCAGCTTCGAATCGAAATGGCAGAACCCTTCGTGATGCTTGGTGGTCATCACCATGTACTTCATGCCGGCCCTCTTGGCCAGTTGCGCCCAGGCCCGCGCGGCGTTCGGTTCGGGATTGAACCGCTTTGCTGTCTGCTCGTACTCGGCGACAGGAATGCCTTCGTTCTCCATCACCCATTCGTGCCGACCGTAGACGCTGTATAGCCCCCAGTGAATAAACATTCCGAAACGCGCCTCGCGCCACCACTTCAAGCGTCGTTCCCGATCCGCGGGCGTCGAAGTCGTCGGACCTTTCGGCTCCGGGCCTGTCGGGGGCGGAGGAGGAGCATTCAAAACCTGGGCGGAAAGAGGCATGAGGGACGTGCCCAGGCCTATCGCCTGCATCGCAGCGCGGCGAGTGAATCGGTTGTTCATAACGAAAGACATCATAACACTTTAGCGTTGCAGTATGGGGTTAATTGGCATCGCTTCGTTTGCGATATCCTACCGTCATGCGGAACCTCTTCCTGATCGCCCTCGTCGCCACGCTTTGCCTGTGCCAGGACGCGTCGAATCCTTGGATTCAATCCGAAGTGTTGCAGCCCGCCGAGCTGGCAACCTTGATCAAGGGATCGAAGCCGCCGACGGTCATCTGCGTCGCCTTCCCCGTCCTCTATCACCTGAAGCACATCTCCCACGCGAGTTTCGCGGGCCCGGGTTCGAAGCCCGAAGGCATCGACATGCTGAAAAAAGCCGTCGCCAATCTCCCCAAGGACGCCGACCTGGCCATCTACTGCGGCTGCTGCCCGATGGTGAAATGCCCCAACATCCGTCCCGCGTATAAAGCGCTTAAAGAAATGGGATTCACCCACATCCGCATCCTGGACGTCCCGACAAACATGAACACCGATTGGTACACCAAGAATTATCCGTCCGAAGACGGCTCCGCTGCCGAACAGAAGTAGCGGACTGGGTTCGTTTCGTAGGACTTTTGTTGCATCCAAACAACTTCTTGGGTTCGTTTCGTAATTTTCGTAATGCATCGAGCCCGCCCTTTCTTTCGCCGCTCAGCGATGAGTGCTGTTATTAATGTCGCGGGTCTAGCGGCGGATGGAGCGGGAGTGCAATCGCGATGTCAAGGATTGGCGAGGAGTTACAGATCGCTCCCTGCGGTCGCGGCTCGGAATGGGCCTCGGTAAAATCAACTGCTTGCTGAGCCGCGACCGCAGGGAGCGATCGTCTGAGCTGATAAACTTGAATCTGCGGGCGCGTAGCTCAGTTGGTTAGAGCACCTCGTTTACACCGAGGGGGTCCGGGGTTCGAGTCCCTGCGCGCCCACCAACGTTTGTGCGTATGATTGACTTATGGCGAGGAAGAACCATAAACCCGTCGAATCCACAGCAACGGCTGCGCCTCTGGACACCTCCGACGAGGCCCTCGCCGTCATCCTCAAGCGCCTGAAGGAAACCGACGACCCTATCGAGATTCGTGAGTTGTCAGGTCAGCTGGAACGCGTCATTTTCCACAAGCAATTCGAGAATGCCTCACCCATCGTTCGTGCCAGCTGAAAGGCAAAGCCCGTCCCCACCGCGCTTTCGCTGGAAGAAGGTTCTAATCGAGTTTTTGTATAAATAGGCTATATGAAGCGAGTAAAGATCCGGAGGCCTCCGCCCGCCGGGGTTTTGGCTCACCTGGTCGCCCGATATCGCGATGGTCGCATCACGATGCTGGATTTCGAAGATCTAAAGCACTGGCTGGAGTCTGACCCAGAGGTGCCGCCTGGAAAGTGGTTTAAGCGTTTCCCAAAATTTATCCTCGCAGGTGAAGGCGAGCTGCCGAAGACTTTTCTGACCTCCGAAATGGCTCCGTCTGGCGAAGAGGTCGAGTGAGGGCCGGGCCATTCTGCTACACTTCCTCCCAGGAGAAGCCTTCCCAGGCCGCGTACGCTATGGCAAACCACAACTTCACTCGACGTCACTTTTTCTTTGGTTCCCTCCTCGCAGGAGCAGTTCCCGCCGCCGGCTTCGGCAGCTCGCCCAACCTCAAAATGCTCGGCTTCAAATCGCCGAATGAGAAATTGAACATCGCCTCCATCGGCGCCGGCGGCAAGGCCCGCTCGAGCATCAACATCTGCAACAACGCCAAGGAAAACATCGTCGCCCTGTGCGACCCCGATGGCGCCAGCGCCAAGCAGATGTTCGAAAAGTTCGACAAAGCGCCGAAGTATACCGACTTCCGCCGCATGTTCGACAAGGAAGAAAAGAACATCGACGCCGTCATCGTCGCCATCCCCGACTTCATGCACGCCATCTGCTCCACCTGGGCCATGGAGCGCGGCAAGCACGTCTATTGTCAGAAACCTCTCACGCGCACCATCTGGGAAGCGCGCTTGCTGACCCATCTCGCCGCGAAATATAAGGTCGCCACGCAGATGGGCAACCAGGGATATTCGAACGAAGGCACGCGCCAGTGCGCCGAAATGATCTGGAACGGCGAAATCGGCAATGTTACCGAAGTGCGCGCCTGGACCAATCGACCGATCTGGCCGCAGGGCCTGACCGTCGAGCCTGCCGCTCAACCCGTCCCCGCGACCATGGATTGGGAAGCCTGGACTGGAGTCTCCACCGCTGGCCGTCCTTACAGCAAGGAGATCGCTCCTTTCAACTGGCGCGGATATTACGATTACGGATGCGGAGCGCTCGGCGACATGGCCTGCCACATTCTCGGCGCGCCGAACATGGCTCTCATGCTGGGCGCGCCCACCAGCGTCGAATGCATCATGCAGGAAGGCAAGTCGAGCTTCATGTTCCCCAAGAAATCGATCATCCGTTTCGATTTCCCGCAGCGCGGCAACATGCCTCCGGTGAAAATTTTCTGGCACGACGGCATGTCCGAGCCGCCCGCCGCTCCAGATGGCCTCTCGCAGGATGAAGTTTTGGGCGACCTGCCGCGTGCGCCTCGCGAAGGCCAACCGGCTCCGGTTCGCAAAGGCCGCATGTCGAACAACGGCAGCCTGTTCATCGGCGATAAAGGATTCATCACCACCGGCACCTATGGGGAAGGCACGCGCCTGGTCCCTTCAGACCGCATGAAGGATTACAAGTTCCCGATTCCGAGCCTGAAGCGCGCCCCGGCTTCCAGCGAAGTGGGCCATCATGCCGATTGGATTCATGCAGCGAAAACCGGTGAGCCGGCCGACTCCAATTTCGCCATCGCCGGGCCGTTTACCGAATGGATTCTTCTAGGCACGCTGGCCCTGCGGTTTGAAGGCAAAATCGAATGGGACAGCGAGAAAATGCGAACCAACAACGCGGAAGCGAACAAGTTGATCAAACCTCTGTTCCGCAAAGGGTGGACGTTAGGCAAAGCGTAGCAGATCATCGCCGCCACTGTCGCCATCGCTACTTCATTCAGCCCCATGCGTCAGCTTGGGGCTTCGACCGAAGTAGCCCCAAGCTGACGAGCCCGTGTGAAAACCGCTGCGCTGACCGCTCCTGCTGGTCGCGGCTCCGTTTATCTTGATGAATCCTCAAGGCTCGAAACAGAGCCGCGACTAGCAGGAGCGGTCCAAACCGACTTTTCACACAGACTCTGACGCGTGGGCTGAAACACCTCGAAAATATCGAGACAATCAGTCCACCACCAAAGCCCGGTCGAACACTACATCCAAACTCGACCCCTGTCGCAATTCGACCTCTTTGCCCCTCGTGAACAACGTGGTGGCGAGCCCGACCGCGCTGCCCGCTCCCGCGCCGATTCCGGCGCCCGTCCAGCTCCGATCGGCGAGCCCTCCTAGCCCCGCGCCCGTCCCGGCGAGAATCGCGATCCTCTCCACATCCTTCCCGACGGTCCCGCCCTGTTGGATCTTCCCCTCGTCGCTGACCACCTTCTGCGTCGTCTCGCCGTCGTCGACTCCGCTCACATGAGGAGAAAACTTCAAGGTCCTCCCGCCCGGCAGCGTCAGCACCTCCAGGCGAATCGCCAGTTCCGCGCGCCCCGACACTTTGCCGCTGCGCTTCGCCACCAGAACAGTGCCCTGCACATACGAGCCGACGGGAACGATAACCTGCGTCCCGTCCGAGATCGGCGACGCGGTCTGCATATACACCTGCGTGCCTTCCTGTGCCGTCCTGGTGCTGATGGAGTTCACCATCTTCAGCAGAACGTGGGTGTTCTTAGGAATCTCTGCCGCCGGCGTGAGCGGAATCAGGAAAGCCAACAGGGAGAGGAAACTCGCTGGTCTCATACCCCGATGATAGCTCCGCTTTCGCCGGTGTTTCCGTCTTTCTGGTCTTCCAGGCGAGCCGCACCAGCATCAGGAGGATCAATCCGCATCCGCCCAGAAAGAAGCTGGCCGGTGCCGGGGCCGAACCGATCGCCGAAGCCGATACGGGCAGCGTCAATAAAAGAAAACTGAAGTAGCGTGTCACAAGTAGTTCCTCCACCGTATTTCTTGCGCGTTCATTCGGGTTACGACCGGAACATGCCTTGCAGATCAATGGATTACGGGTACTAAGTGCTAATAGTCATGGCCCAGAACTCTAGTTCCAGGACTCGGGTTTACGGGGGGTTCCGGGAACCCCTGAGAAACCACCCGGGGGGTCTCCTGTTTAGTTCTCCGACGGTCTCTGCGCACGGTCGATCACGATTACCTCGGTCGGCACTTTTCGGGATTCCAGCCTCAGACCCAGCTTTTCCTGGATCGCGGTGAAGATCGATGGCCCGGGTGTCGCGTCCGGCGGAGGCGCGGGCGCCGGCTCGCCCGATTTCAACCTCATCGGCTGATCGGGCGTCCATTGGAACGATGCGTTGAAGCGCCCTTCGATCCCTGTTTTATCCACCACGATCCCACTGAGCATCATGGACAGCGCACTCGCCAGCTGCGCCATCGAAACGTTCGGAGCCTTCAACATCACGTCGCCCGAAGGCGTCCTGCTGAACTGAACGCTCGGATCCTCCACCAGCGGCGGCAGCTTCGAGCCGTTCTTTGCGACCACCAGCGCGAAGCCAGCCTTGTCCTGCATCTCAGTATGGATCGCCAGGCCGAAGCGTTCGGCTAGAAGCGTTTTCAGCATCTCCCGGTATTCGTCTTTTTTGAACGGCTCCGCCGCCACCGCGTCGATGTCGTAATGCTCGGTGTCCATCCAACCCGTAGTGCCCGAAACCTGGAAATCCTTGACGTTCCAAGCCATCTGGATGCAGAGCTTCAGCGATGAATTGATCACCTTGATCCGTGCCGGATACGTGCTGATTCCTTGGCCCGCCCGGCCCGAATTATTCAGTTTGATCGAAGCCGCCTCAAATGATTGGCTCCAGGCAAGACTACCGAGCAGGACGATAAGGATTTTCACCTCATTATGACGACCCACGCGGCCACGGGTTTGCTTACTTCGCCACCGGCAGCAGCTTGCGGCTATCGATAATGCGGTCAATGAGACCATATTGCAGCGCCTGATCCGGTTCCAGGATGTAGTCGCGATCCACGTCGCGGGCGATCTTGTCCACCGGCTGCCCCGACGCGTTGGCCAGAATCTCATTCAGCGTCTCGCGCATGCGCAGGATTTCCTTGGCGTAGATGTCGATATCGGTGGCCTGCCCGGCCAGGCCGCTCATCGACGGCTGATGAATCAGGATCCGCGAATGAGGCAGGCTGAACCGCTTGCCCTTGCTCCCGCACGCCAGCAGCACCGCCGCCATGGACGCGGCTTGCCCCACGCAATACGTGACAATTTCCGGCTCCACCAGCCGCATGGTGTCTAAAATGGCCAAACCCGCGGTAATCGAACCGCCCGGCGAATTGATATAGAGCGAAATATCCTTCTCCGGATCCTCGGCGGCCAGAAACAGCATCTGCGCGATCACCAGATTCGCGACGTTATCGTCGATCGGCGTACCCAGGAAAATGATGTTCTCTTTGAGCAGCCGCGAATAGATGTCGAACGCCCTCTCTCCGCGCGACGTCTGCTCCACCACCATGGGCACAAGAACCGAATTCTGCATTGTTTTCTCCAATTCCTCACTGCACTTAAATTGTCCCACGATCTCTTGTGGCGCACGCACTCATGCGTGCCGCGTCGAGACTCGTCTCGATGCGTGCTGCCCTGGCATCGACGCTCTCGAAAACACCCTCGTGAGTGGACGAGGCGAAAAATGGGGACAGCCCGCTCTGTCCACGCGTCGCAAAAGGCGCTCCTTGGGACAGAGTAGGCAGTCCCCATCTTTCGCGCGGTGGCTTCTAAAACATGAGCGTCGACGCGGCGACCGGCCCTACCGCCCGATTACTCCCATATACCGCCCCATCCAATACGGCAAAAGGAAGAACGCCCCGTCATCCTCGGAAAACCCTCCATTGCCGCCGTCCACGACAAAAGGATTCCCATTCCACTTCATCACAGGCCTTTCATCCGGAGGCAGCCAGGTCCGCGCCTGCCTCTCATTGGCACGATCGGGCTCTTTTTCCATAACCACATCCTTCCGATCCGAATTCACAACCTTCCAGGAGATCAAATCCATCGGAATCCGCTCCAGGGTCGCGATCGCGTCGGCTAAATCAACGTTCATAGACGGCTCGGCCGCTTTATATATGTAGGTCCACAGCGGATTCTTTTCGCGCCGACAGTTCTGCCACCACTGATCAAGCGCAAGATGCATCGGCGGCTTCTTGCGGAGGCCCGTCCCCAGAGACTTGAGCACCGGCTGCTCCTTTTCGTACCGGAAGAACGGATAAAACGACAGCATCGCCAGCTCTTCATCCGAATAATTGATCTCCTCGCGCAGTTCCAGATACCGCGCGGCCTGTTCGGCATACTTCATCTGGACCGCTACTTTCTGATATTCCGCCGCATAGCGAGCATCGCCCGTCATGTGCTCCGTGACCTTCAGAAAACTCAGCAGCTCCGCGGCATTTAGCGCGCTATCCGACTTCCCTTTCCCCGTGAAATACTCCGGCGACCATTTTCCCCATGTCGTCGGCTTCCCCGTGACATCGATCAGGTTGTAGCCGTGCCCGATGATGTAGTCCATCAATTTTCGAACAGCCGCCGCAAGGCGCCCCTTCAACGCCGCGTCGTCCAGCAAATCGTACGCGATGCTCAGCACGAAAAAATGCCCGACCAGTTCATCCGAACTCGTATCGCCCTTCCACTGAATCTGCCCGTCGGAGGTCCAATGCCAAACCCCGTCCTTCGGCCGAGCCTCGCCCTTCTTCACATACGACCGAGCCGGCAACCCCGGAACCCCCGTCACCTCTTCCAGAAACAAAACCGCCTCAACCGCCCGCCTCGCGCGCGCCAGCGCATCCGGATCCTTCGTCACCGTATACCGAAAACACTCCGCCGCGCCATACATTGCCGTCCACAACCCGTCGTTGTCATTCGCTTCCAGAACGTTCGTCGACAAATCCCCGGCCACTGCCAGATGCGAATCCGCCACCATCCCGTACCGGTCGTGACGCAGGCGGATGCGCTCTTCAAACGCCGCCGCCTTCTGCGCCAGCGTCATCGTTCGAAGTTCAATATGCGAAATCCCCGATCGCGTCCGCACCCACATCCCGCGCGACGAATCCGGTAGCAGCCCCAGCACTTCATCGTCCGGCAAATATCGTTTGCCGGCGAAATACTCCGTCCCGCCGCGGTGCAATCCGCGCGTGGCCACAGTCCACATCACCCCATCCGACGCCTTCGCCGCTTTCGCATCCGGGATCTTCATTTCATCCAGCGAATAAAATGTCCGGAATTTCTGCAACGACTGTCCCGACAAAACCGCCGCGCACAGGGCCGCGACAATCCCCGCACTGACGCGCGGGGTTATAACCCCGTGGCGTAAGCCCGGGGACTGCATCAAAATAATCTGAGCCATGATTCCAAAATCCCCTTAGCCGCCGCCCGCTGATCATGCAACCGGGCATCGATGGGAGCGTTCAGCGTGCCCACATCCCCGCAATTCACCGGTTGCTCGCACCAGTCGACAATCATCTCCGCAGTCACCTCCGGATGAAACTGGATTCCGTAAACCCTTCGCCCGTATCGATACGCCTGGTGCCTGCATTTTTCCGAATAGGCCAGCCACTCGGCGCCCTCCGGCATATCGAACGTCTCTCCATGCCAATGGAAAAACGTCTCCGGCGACTCGATCCCTCCCAAGACCGCATCCTTCTTCCCCTCCTCGGTCATCCACACCCGCTCCCATCCAATCTCCAGTTCCGCATTGCGAGAAACCTTCGCCCCCAGCGCCTTGGCGATCAACTGAGCCCCCAGGCAAATCCCAAGCACCGGCAGATCGTCATGCAAGGCCTTTTCTATGAGACATAACTCGTCTTTCAATCCCGGCAAATGGTCATTGGCGGACATAGGCCCGCCCATAATAATCAAGCCGGAATGACTTTCCCGGGGCAGCGGCTCGCCCAAGTCATGATAGGAATAATCCTCTAGAGTCTCCGCAAAATACCCGAGATGTTCGAACGGCTCATGCCGCAGAATCAGCACCATCCCGCCACTGTAGACCATCCCGCAAGCCCCTGTTAACCCCCCAGCCAAACTTGCCGATACATAGGATAGAGAGATAAGGCTTTGTCCCGCTATAATCAAGTCACGGGGTCGATTGGGGAATCATGCGGATTCTAATTGCCGACGACAGCATTGTCTCCAGGCATCTGCTTGACGCCACTCTGCGCAAATGGGGCTATGACGTCGTCGTCGCCTGCGACGGCGTAGAAGCCTGGAATTACCTCCAAGCCGAGGACGCGCCCAAGCTCGCCATTCTCGATTGGGTCATGCCCGGGCTCACCGGTCCCGAAGTCTGCCGCCGCGTCCGCGAATACGCTCACGACCGCGATCGCTCCCAGGACAAGGACGCCTACACCTATATCCTCCTGTTGACTTCCAAAGGCCTCCGCGAAGATCTCATTGAAGGCATGGAATCGGGGGCCGACGACTATATCACCAAGCCCTTCGACCAGCATGAGCTCAAGGTCCGCCTCCGCGCCGGCACCCGCATCATCGACCTCCAGCGCGAGCTGGTCGCCGCCCGCGAGGAGCTGCGCGAACAGGCCACCAAGGATTTTCTCACGCGCATCTGGAACCGCTCCTCGATTCTCGATATCTTCCAGCGCGAACTCTCCCGAGGCGCCCGCGAAAATCGTCCCGTCGGCCTGGTGCTGGCCGACCTCGATCACTTCAAAACCGTCAACGACACTCACGGCCACTTCGCCGGCGACGCCGTGCTGCGCGAATTCGCCCGCCGCATGCAATCCGCCACCCGCCCCTACGACGCCGTGGGCCGCTACGGCGGCGAAGAATTTCTCATCATCCTTCCCGGATGCGATCAGACTTGCACCGCCAGTCAGGCCGAGCGCATGCGCGCCGCCCTCGCCAATGAGACTATGTCGATCAATGACGGCCCCCATACGGTTACCTGTAGCTTCGGCGCCACCAGTTGGTGTCCGGGCATGGACGCCTCGGCCGAAACCCTGATCCGCCTGGCCGACAACGCCCTCTACATGGCCAAAGGCCAAGGCCGCAACCGCGTGGTCTACCTGCCCTGATTCCGCGCGCGAAATTATCATCTATGCTGGTCGTGTGTCTTATGCAGACTCTGTCGCCGCCGAGCAGAAGATCTTCGAAAATAACGTAGCCGTCCACGATCTCCCGCCGATCTTTCATTACTGGTCCAACCAGCACCTTCTTCCGAAATTTCAGTCCTTCGGCTTCAGCAGCCTGAACGACATGTTTCTAACTCACTTTGAAAAAGCGTGTTCAGGCACCGCGCCCCGCTTCGTGAGTCTCGGCGCAGGCAATTGCGATCTGGAGCTGGAGTTTGCTCAGGCGCTGAAGGCCAAAGGTCACGACTTCACTTTGGATTGTCTCGAACTGAACCCTGCCATGCTGGAACGGGGGCGTCTCGCCGCTGAAACTGCCGGGCTCTCCTCTCACATGAACTTCAGTGCTACCGATCTCAACTCGTGGAATGCCACCGGCGAATACGATGCGGTCATCGCCATTCAATCCCTTCATCACGTCGTCAATCTGGAGGGGCTTTTCGATCAGGTAAAGCGATGCCTTCGTCCCGGCGGCAGCTTTCTCATCTCCGACATGATAGGCCGCAACGGCCACCAACGCTGGCCTGAAGCGATCGATATAGTTCACGAATTCTGGCGCAAGCTTCCGCCCTCTTACCGCTTCAATATCCAGCTCAATCGCTATGAAGAGCTCTACCAAAGCTGGGATTGCTCGGTTCAAGGCTTCGAAGGCGTTCGATCGCAGGACATCCTTCCCCTGCTGCTGGAGCGATTCCATTTCCATTTCTTCTTTCCCTATGGCAATGTGATCGACCCATTCGTCGACCGCGCCTTCGGTCCTCATTTTGACGCCGCCGCCGAATGGGATCGGTCCTTCATCGATGCAGTGCACCAGCGCGACGACGACGAAATCGCGGCCGGCCGTCTCAAACCAACCCATTTGTTGGCGGTGCTTGGCAATGAGCTGTGCGGCGTTCCCAAGTTCCCTGGAAACCTTTCGCCACAGTGTTGCGTTCGTCACGCGAATCGGTTCGTCCCTCCCTCCACCGTGGGACCGCAGCCGCCATATGACTGGTCCTGGCCGCACGATCAGCGAAAAGAACTGCAGATCGCCTGCCAGCGGCTGGCCGACGTGAGCCTTGAAATTAGCCAAAGGATAGATTGGAGCTTTGGCCTCCAGCACGAACTGGAAGAACGGACCGCATCGGCGGTGGGTCTCCAAGAGGCCGTCCGCGAGCGCGCCCTCCGCATTCAGAGGGAACTCGAGGAGCGAACCACCTGGGCTCTGAGTCCTCCAAGCGGACGTAGAAAAGCGCACCGCCTGGGCACTGGACTTGAAGCAACAGTTAGAAACACTCGAAAGAGAGTTCGAGGAACGGACCGCGTGGGCCATCCGCTTGAAAGACGAACTTGCAGCCCAAACCGCCAGAGCGGAACAGTTGGAAAGCGAACAACATAAGTTGATCCACAACCCTTTCCATCTCGCCCGCCGCCTGCTGGGCGGCATTCGCAATCGCCTGCTCAGCTAAGCCGGAACCAACCCCAAAATCAGCGTCAAAAGAGCCCCATGCGTAAGCTTGGGGCTTCGTTCAGCCGCCGGGCTAGCCCCACGCTGACGCATGGGGCTTCAGCCAATCTTCAGCTTCCCTCGATATCCTCGTTCCCATGAGAAAGTTCCTCCTCGTCGCCGCAGCCGCCCTCGCCTTCGCCGCGCCGCCGGCCTATAAAGTGATCAACAAAATCAAGATCGGAGGCGCCACCCGCTGGGATTACGCCTATCTCGATAGCGCCAACCATCGCCTCTACGTGTCGCACGCCACTCAGACCGAAGTCATCGACACCACCACCGATAAACTGGTCGGCACCATCCCCGATACCAAAGGCGTCCACGGCATCGCCATCGCCAACGACCTCGGCAAAGGCTTCACCAGCGACGGCGGCGACAACGACGTCACCGTCTTCGACCTCAAGACCCTCAAGGTCCTGAGCAAAGTCAAGACCGGCCAGAACCCCGATTCAATCATCTATGAGCCGGTCACCCATCGCGTCTTCACCTTCAACGGTCGCAGCAGCGATTCCACGGCCATCGACGCCAAAACGGGCGACGTCATCACCGCGTCGATCCCTGTCGGCGGCAAACCCGAGTTCGCGCAGGTCGACGGCAAAGGCCACGTTTACGCCAACATCGAAGACAAGAACGAGATCATCGAAGTCGACGCGAAAAACGCGCTGGTGTCGAAGCGTTACTCCATCGCCCCCTGCGACGGCCCCAGTGGCCTCGCGATCGATCCGAAGAAAATGCTGCTTTATTCGGTCTGCGGAAATAAAATGATGGTCGTCAGCGATCCGGCCAAAGGGACCGTGGTCGCCACGCCCGCCATCGGCTCCGGAGTGGACGGAGTCGCCTTCGACGACGGCTACGCCTTCTCCGCCAACGGAGGCGACGGCACCATCACCATGATCGACGACAAATTCCAGGTCGCGGCCACCATACCGACCACGCGCGGCGCCCGCACCATCGCCTCCGATCAGAAAGCCCACAAACTATATCTCCCCGCAGCGGAAATGGGCCCCCCTGGACCGGATAAGGACGGCAAAAAAGGCCGCCCGCAGCCCATCCCGGATAGTTTCCAGATCGTCGTAGTCGGTCGTTAGTAGAGTCCCCGCCCCACAAGAAGCTACTGCCGGCCGTTTTCACACAGACTCGTAAGCCTGGGGATATCTGGTGGGGCCGTCAATTTTGACGGCAGCCGCCCTTTCGAGGCGGCTTCCAGATGACGCAGAACGCTAAAGTGGGAGGATGACCACCGTCATCCTCTTGCTGCTTTCCAACTGCTTCATGACCTTCGCCTGGTATGGCCACCTGAAATACGGCCATGCCTGGCCTCTGTGGAAAGCGATCGTCGTTTCGTGGGTCATCGCGCTATTCGAATACTGTCTCGCCGTACCCGCCAACCGCATCGGCTACGCCCAGTTCTCGGGCTTCCAGTTGAAGGTCATTCAGGAGGTGGTAACGCTACTCGTCTTCATCGTCTTCGCAGTGACATTTCTGAAAGAGAAGCTCGCCTGGAACTACATCGTAGCCTTCGCTTTCTTAGGCGTAGCCGCCTTCTTCGCCTTCGCATTTAGAGCCCCGGCCGCCTAGGGCGGAACATCCGGCCTCACCGCGACAACCACCTCAGTGGATTTGCCCCGATAAACAATCGCCAGTCTTTCCTTCTTTATGAACTCCGCGTAGTACGAACCGTGCAGAACATAGATGGATTTCCCGACGGGAAAATCCTGCGAAGGCACGTACGCAAACTCGGGGAATGTCTCCTTCTTCGACAAGACTCGATAGAAATTCATCGGCGCGACGTACAAGCCATCCATGGCCGTATCGGTAACCCCATACGTGTGATTCAGCCGCGCCAGCACGGCATAAACTTCCTTCGTATCCGCGTCGTCTAAATAGTCCTTGAAATAGCTGAGCCGGAGGCAGAGCAAAAAGTAGCAAGCCACCGAGATCAGCACGCCGGTGATGCCTCGGCCAAGCCACTGCGAGAGCACCGATCGCCCCGCGGATGCGGCAATCACTCCGGCCGTCAGAGTACACAGAGGGATCAGAAAGATCGCCGTCCGCGTCATCGGCAGTGGAAATATGTGGATGCGAAATGCCACCCAGTGCATCAGCACGCACAGCACTGTGATCCCCGCGAGGCCAGCCGCGAACCTCACCCGAGCCACCACCAGTTGACCAAGGCAGAGCAAGCCGAGCAGCGGCACCAGCATTGGCTTCAAAAACTCTACAAATCTCGGAGTCGGCCGGTAGAACGAAGCATCCACCAGACTCCCGAGCATTTCGCGAAGCGAGTGCGCGCTCTCATACAACTCCCCCTTCGGCCAATGCGTCAATGGATAGCCGCACAACAGCACCACGATCGACAGCCCCGGCAAAACGCACCATCCTGCAATGCGCGCCAGCGAGCCTTCGCGCCGCCATATCGCCCAAGTCAAAATGCCCAGAAACACCGCAAAATCGACAAAAGCGAAGGAGAACGTCGACGCAAACGAGAGCCCCAACGCCAGCGACGCCAGCGCGTAGGATCGGCGCCACACAACAGCCGCGATCGCCGCCATCAGAAAAGCGTTCGCGAGGCCATAACCGCGCGCCGCCACCATGAAATCGAAAATAAACGGATTGTAGACCAGACAAATGAATACCGCCAGGTGCAGACCGAGTCTCCGGCACAGGAAATAGCAGACAGAAATGTAGAGCGCCGCTCCCAGCAGCGCCGGAAGCCGCAGCGAAAACACGGATAGCCCGAAAACGCGCGTCGTGATCCAGATCAGCAGGGTATTCAGTACATGGTTGTTCGGGAATCCGTGAAAAATGTAGTCCGCCGATTTCGACGCAAACCAGAAATACGTGTCTGCCTCATCCTGGGTGACCGATTGCACCGAGGCGCGAACAATCGCCCACCCCATCGCAAAAACGGCTGCAACACGCACCGCTTTATGATAGCTGTATGACCCCTGAGGAGTTTCGCAAGCGAGGCCATCAACTCATCGACTGGATCGCCGACTACCGCACCAATGTTGCCACGCTTCCCGTGATGGCCCGCACCGCGCCCGGCGACATTCGCGCGCAACTCCCTTCCTCCCCTCCCGACACGCCGGAATCGTTCGACGCAATCTTTTCCGATCTCGAAAAAGTCATTCTGCCCGGCCTTTCGCACTGGGCAAGCCCGGATTTTTTCGGCTATTTCCCTTGCAACGGGCTGCTCTCCAGCGTCTTAGGTGACTATGCCAGTACCGGTTTAGGCGTGCTGGGCCTGTCCTGGCAATCGAGCCCCGCGCTGACCGAACTTGAGGAGGTCACCACGGATTGGATGCGGCAGATGGTCGGACTCTCCGGCGCCTGGTCCGGCGTGATTCAAGATACAGCCTCTACTTGCACGCTCTTAGCTCTGATCTGCGCTCGCGAAAAAGGCGGCCAGGTGGTGTACGTCTCAGCGCACAGCCACAGCTCAGTCAACAAGGCGGCGATGCTGGCCGGGTTCAAACATGTTCACGTAATCGAGCATAATGAACAGTTTGCGATGAACGCGCATGCGCTGGAAGCTGGCATTCTGGCCGACATCGCCGCCGGCTTGAAGCCATGCGCGGTGGTCGCGACCACCGGAACCACCACTTCAACTGCGCTCGATCCTGTTGAGGCGATTGCCGCTATCGCGAAAAAATACGGAATCTGGCTGCATGTCGACGCCGCGATGGCCGGTTCGGCCATGGTTCTGCCCGAATGCCGCTGGATGTGGCACGGGATCGAGGGCGCGGATTCGTTGGTCCTGAATCCTCACAAGTGGCTCGGAATCGCTTTCGACTGTTCGCTTTACTACGTCCGCGACCCTCTTCACTTGATTCGCGTGATGTCCACCAACCCCAGCTATCTCCAATCCGCAGCCGATGCGCAAGTGAAAAACCTCCGCGATTGGGGCATCCCTCTGGGCCGTCGATTTCGCGCACTGAAAATCTGGTTCGCCGTCCGGGAACAAGGGGTTAGCGGCCTGCAACAGCGCCTTAGGCGTGATCTCGAAAACGCTCAGTGGCTGGCCGAAACGGTTCGAAACACGCCGGATTGGGCGGTGCTCGCGCCGGTACCTCTGCAAACCCTTTGTATCCGTCACCAACCGAAAGGGTTAGAGGGCGAAGAACTGGACCGGCACACGCAAGCTTGGACCGATCGAGTGAACCGCTCCGGTAAAGCCTACTTGACGTCGGCAGTGCTGGAGGGTCGGTGGATGGTACGAGTCTCCATCGGGTCGATCCCTACCGAGAGGGAACACGTGGAGGCTCTGTGGTCGCTAATCCAGCGCGAAGCGTGTCGTTAGAACCTTTTTTTGGTGGCGCGAGCTTCAGCTTGCAGCGGCGACTTTAGTCGCCGGCTGAAGCCGACGCTGCAAGCTGAACAGGCTGCGGAAAAAGTCGTACAGATCGCTCCCTGCGGTCGCGGCTCAGAATCGGCGCCGAGCCGCGACCGCAGGGAGCGATCATCCTGAGCCACTATCTCCGCAGCCTGTGAAGCTCGCGTCACCCCGCTACAGAGGAAGCTTCACAATAAACCGAGCGCCCGTCGTGACCGACGCGTCGGCCCACAACTCCCCGCCGTGGTCTAACACCGCCTGTTGCGACAACGCCAGTCCCAACCCAACTCCGTTCTTCTTCCCCACTGTCGCGAACGGTTGAAACAGTCGTGGACGCACCTGCGGGGAGATGCCTGGACCGGAATCCTCCACGCTGACCATGACGGCGGTGTCATCGGATTCGGCGGAGATGTGCAACGACCCTCCGCCCGGCATCGCGTCCAGCGCGTTATCGATCAGGTTGAGAAAAACCCGCTCCATACGCGCACGTTCCAACGGAAGCTCAATTTTTTCTGGGACATCGACTTGCACGGAAACCGATTGCGCCTCCGCAGTCGTGGCATACGCTTCGCAGGCGGCCGTTACGATATCCTTCAAGCGGCAGACTTCAGACGGAATGCTCTTGCCGCGGCCGACTTCCACCAGTTCCTGCAACAACTCCTGCACGTGGCGCGACGCTCGATAGATGTTTCCGGCCAGGCGCTGCACTTGAGGAGGGGTCAGGTCGCCATCCACCAGCATCTCCGCCCCGCCATAAATCGCTGCCAGCGGGTTTCGCAAATCGTGAACGATGGACGAGGACAGGCGGCCGATGGTAAGAATGCGTTCCTGGCGGATCAGTTCATGCCGCGCGTCTTGTATCGAGGCGCACATGGCGTTAAAAGCTTCGGCGAGCCGCCCCAGCTCATCCGTGCTCGAAACCGGCAGGCGAACTTCGTAGTTGCCGTGCGCGACCTCGGTTGCGCCCCGGTCCAACTCGCGCACCGGCTCGAGAATTCGCTTCGCTCCGTAGTACGTGAGGCCGAGGCCCAGCAGCACGGCGCAAAGCCACAACAGAACGATATTCCGGCGCAGCGCGGCGATGTGCTGGCGCGCGCCTTCGAACGATCTTAAGATTCTCAGCTCTCCAATCGGGTTGCCTTGCACGTCGGGCAGCGCGGTGCCGAGCATTGTATATTCGGTGCCTCCAGCTTCGACACGAGCGGGATCGTGGGTCGCCTGATGCGTGCGAATCTGTGAGTCGGCGACGGCGCTCAGCGTGGACGCGGCTACTTTGCCATCGGAAAGGAAGACAAATTCGCTGCCGCCTGTGGCCTCCTTCAATCGCCCCGCGGCTTCGTCGTCGACGGTGTAACCGGTAACCAGGACATTGAGGAGGCCTAGTTCGGATCCGGCCTGCACATAGACCGGAGTGACCGCAATCTGATAGAGGTGTCCGCCGGACATGAAGAATCCGGATGCCTGTTGCGGAAAATGTGACGCGGCCTGGCGGACGACGGGAAGGTCGCCCATCAAAGCGCTGTCCGCGATGCCGCCGAGCGACGCGATGACTTTCCCGCGCGGATCGGTAACCAGGAAAATCGCGTCTTCGCGCGAGATTTTTTCCCACAACTCCTTGGCAGTGTCGCGAATGGTGGCAGCGTCGCCGAGGGAAAACGCCGAGCGCACGTCGGACATGCGGCTCACCACCAGGCTGACGGAAGAAAGCATGTCCGCGCGGGAGCGCCAGAGCGAATCGTAGGCCTGGAAGCTGGCGCGCACTTCTTCATCCAGGCTGGCGGCTGTGGCTCGCGTGGCGTTGTCCTGCACGATCCAGCCCGTGACTCCGAACAGCAGCGTCACGGCGATGGAGGTGGAGAGGAGGATTCTCCAGAGCAGGGAGACGCTGGTCAGCATTCGGCCTCCTGGGAGCAATCGTGCGGATGATCGCTCCCTGCGGTCGCGGCTCGGTAAGCGGTCGATTTCAAGCAACGCCGATTCCGAGCCGCGACCATAGGGAGCGATCCGCCCGAGTTTTTCGGAACACGCGAACTGTGGACTCGACTGATCATTCCTTTTTCGCAGCGGGGTAAATCGACCCCTCGGTTTCGGCCGGGTAGGTGCGGCCGTATTTGTTGTTGTGGGGCATTTGCAGGAAACCGGCTTCTGAAATTACGATCGCCGGCATGGCCGCGGTCTGGTCAATGGAGACGCGGCGCGCGAGGGCGTTTAGCGTCGCTTCCGTGGCGCGTTCGTGAAAGACAGTCAGCTGATAATCGCCCGCTGGAACGTTGAGGATTTGAAATGTTCCGTCGCGTTGCGTGGTGGCGAAATACGGCGTCGGCAGCACAATAATCAGGGCGCTCATCGAAGAATGAATATTGCAGAAGACGCGCACGATGCCTTCGCGGGAAAAGCGGACCGACTTTGTAGAGCCGGGGGCATATAAACCGAGATCAAAAAGCTGGCCGTTGTAGCTCGAAAATGCGTTATGGAAGATGGGATCGTCGTTGGGAAAATCGACATAAGTTCCGGCGGCGATGGCCAGAATGTGGGGAGAGAACGTTTTGTCTCTCTGACGCATCACGACGTGGGCGTCCGCCAGATGCGTCGTGGGCTTGACGGGATTGAGGGAAATGACCACGCCGGAGTAGTCGAGCCGCTTGCGCACGGAGGCTTCGCGGGAGTCGCGCAGCTCGACTTTGCCGGTGACGTTCGCGGCCGGGAGGGTGGTTATCAGGATGAGAGAAAGCGCTCCGGGCATCGACACGAGTGTCGACGCGGCACGCACGAGTGCGTACGCCACAAACACACGGAACTGGCTAAAAGAGGTAGGCCAGCGACAGGTCATAGTGGTTGTTCAATTTTGACGGTAGCAGGAAGTAGTTGGTGCGGATCTGCGAGACTTCCATGCCGATTAAGACATTCGATCCCAGGCGATAGATGGCGTTTCCGGCGTACATGAAATTGCGGTGGATATCGCCGCTTAACAGGTCGGCGGCGCGGTCGTTCTCTTCTCCACTGAAGATATTGAAAGTCAGGCGTTTCGTTGCCAGGTAAGAAAATTGGGCCCACCCGCCGTTGGCCCCGATAGGAACGGCGCGGATGTCGTTAAAAATCGAAAAACCCTGGCGCAGTCCGCCTAGCCCGGCCGCGTTTTCACCGGTAAAGAACATTCCGGTGAGCCGGATTTTCGAAACGGGCTGTATCAGCCAGTCGACGGTTCCCAGCCGCGAAGGAGCGGAAAATCCCCCCGCGTGCGTCGTGCTTTCATGGAACCCTGGGGCGATTTCGATGCGCGCATGCTCTCCGAATTTGCGCCAGAATTCGAAGCGTCCTTCAATTCCCGGGCGTGGAACGGACGCGATCGCCGAGTTATCGCCGCCGCGGGATGCGTAGGAAGGCTCGCTGGTTTCATAGACGCCGACCTGCGCGGTGAGGCCCACCTGCGGGCCGAAATGAAAGCGCTGATCGACGCGCACCTGCGGCTGCCAAAGCCACAGATTGCCCGCGCCGGTCAGCGGCGACACCTGCACCTGGGCGAGAGAATCGGGCTCGCGCGGAGACACGATGGGCTTGTCCTGACCGGCGACAATCGAGGTGTCCTTCCAATCGATCTGAACGGTCGCGGTGCGAACGCGGATCAGGTGGTTGAGGGAATTGGACGGCGAGCCTCCCCAGGTATCAAAGTAGATCGAGCCGCTGAGCTGGCCTCCGTTCAAAACTTCGGGACCCTGGAATTTCATCCCCAACACGCTTTGGCTGATCGTCGCGCCGGCGGCCGAGGAGTTGTTCGTTTGCGACGCGGTAGTGGGATATTCCGCGCCTCCGTTGGCTCGGCCGTTCATCCAGGCGTTAAACAGGACCATGCCCGTCAGCGTGATGGGCAGCTTTTGCGACGCTTCGACTTTGGTTTGCGCCTGGTCGGCGATGCGCTGCTCGGCGACCTCCACACGTTCGTCTATTGGCGCGGTGGGGGCTGGCGTAACCGTCAGCGCGGCGGCGCTCCGTGACGCGGCCAGCTCCGCGCGCAGGGCTCTCACTTCATCGGTGAGCGTCTTGTTCTCCTGCTCGATGCGGTCCAGGCGGTCGAGAATCTGCTGCAAGTCGGATTTCTGCTGCGCGGAGAGGAGCGTGGGGAAAAGACAGAAAACGAAAGGTGCGAATTTACGGGACATCTATTAACTCCTCGAGTCGTTGACGTACCTGTGAAGGCGAGTACGGTTTCGGGAAATAAGCGCTGGCGCCCAGCGTGGCCAGGCGTTCCACCGTGCGGGGATCGTTGTCGCCGCTGATGACCATGATGGGCATGTCGGAGGCGGCGCGGACGGCTTCGATGAGCTGAAAGCCGTCCATGCGAGGCAGATTGAGATCGGTAACCAGAGCGGTAATGTCGTTCGCGGCGATGCAGATCAGCGCCTCTTCAGCGGTGCCGACGGCGCGGATGGAGATGCCGGGGAGCTGCATAAGCGCCATTTCGAGCATATCGCGGCTGGGCTCGGTATCTTCGACGATGAGAATGGTGCGCGGCATGGCGGCGGAAAAAGTCATTCGGACGATCGCTCCCGATGGTCGCGGCTCGGTAAGGGGTTGATGTCATGCAGCGCCCATTCCGAGCCGCGACCGCAGAGAGCGATCCATTGAGTGGAAACACTCATGGGAGGAAGCGGTAGCCGACGCCGTGCACGGTCAGAAAGTGGCGGGGGCTGCCCGCGTCCGGCTCCAGTTTCTGGCGCAGCCGGACCACGTGGGCGTCCACGGTCCGCGTATTCGGGAACGATTCGTAGCCCCAGACGGAATTGAGAATCATGTCGCGGCTGAGCGCGCGGTCCGGATTCTGCAAAAAATACGTGAGGAGATTATATTCGGCGCGCGTGAGCTTCAATTCCTCGCCGTGGCGGGACACGATGCGGCGCGTGATGTCCACTTCGACGTCGGCGAAAGTCAGAACCTTGGTGTCGCCTGAAGATGTCCGGCGCAGCAGGGCGCGGATGCGGGCCAATAGCTCGCGCGTGCCGAAAGGCTTGACCACGTAATCGTCGGCGCCGATTTCAAGCAGCAGCACTTTGTCAATTTCATCGCCGATCGCGCTCAGGACGATAAGCGGCGTTTTCATTCCCGCCGCTCGAAGCTGTTTGCAGACTTCGACGCCGGTCATTCCGGGCATGCGGAGGTCGACCAGGATGAGCGCGGGCTTCAGCGTCAGCGCCTGGCGATAACCCTGCTTGCCGTCCTCGGCCAGAACCGGCCGGAAGCCTTCCTTTTCGAGCAGCAGGCCAATCGTGTCGCGCAGGCTGGAATCGTCGTCGATGACCAAAACGGTTTGCATAAATAAAGCTACGGCGATTGTAACTGTTTCCGGGCAGCGGTCCGGCGGACACGAGGTTTGTTTTACAACTCTTTTACAAAGTCGGACGTGATATATACTTCCCCTGGAGGATTTACTTATGATGCCCTTATCGAAAAGAGCTTTTGCGGAATTCATTGGAACATTCTGGCTGGCTTTCGGGGATACGGAAGCGCGGTGCTGGCTGCGGCGTTCCCTGCCCTGGGAATCGGATTTGCGGGGGTGGCGCTAGCCTTCGGATTGACGGTGCTGACCATGGCGTACGCGATCGGGCACATTTCGGGATGCCATTTGAACCCCGCCGTGTCGGTCGGATTGGTGGTCGGCAAGCGATTCCCAGCGGGCGAACTGCCGGCGTACGCGATCGCGCAGGTGCTGGGAGCGATTGCGGGATCGGCGGTGTTGTACACCATCGCGAGAGGCGGATTCGCATCCAACGGATTTGCGGAGCACTCTCCCGGCGGCTATAACATGGTGGCGTGCCTGACCGCGGAAGTGGTGCTGACGTTCATGTTCCTCATGATCATCCTCGGCGCCACCGACGAGCGCGCCCCGAAAGGCTTCGCGCCGATCGCCATCGGTCTCGGGCTGACGCTGATCCACTTAATCGGAATTCCGGTGACCAATTTGAGCGTAAATCCGGCGCGCAGCACCGGTCCCGCGGTGTTCGTTGCCATGTCAGGACAAAGCTGGGCATTGGAGCAGTTGTGGCTCTTCCGGGTGGCTCCGATTATCGGCGCGGCGCTGGCGGGCGTGGTTTATGCGGTGTTCGCCGGCCAGCCGTCCAAAAAGTGGCTCACGGCATCGGCATAGGAATTTTAAAATATTCACGCCGCTGGTTCGTCTTCCTCAGTAGATGGAGGACGCACTGATCGGCTCATTGATCAACGACCGCATCACCGAAATATTTCGGCGCGAGCAAGGTCGTTTGCGGAGCTTCGTCCGGAAACGCGTCGCCGACGAAGGGGACGCGGAAGACATCCTGCAAGACGTCTTCTCCGCACTGGTGGAAGCGAATTGGCTTACCAGGCCGGTGGAGCAGGCCGGCGCGTGGCTGTTCCGGGTGGCCAGAAATCGGATCATCGATTTTTTCCGTAAGAAACGCCCGGTGCAATTTGAAGACGAAGGGATCGAAGATCTGCTGCCCTCGGCCGACGCAGGGCCGGAAGGGGCATACTTGCGCAGCCTGCTTTGGGAAGAACTCGAACAGGCGCTGGCGGAGCTTCCCGAAGAGCAGCGCGCGGTGTTCATCGCTCATGAGATCGAAGGCCGTAGCTTCAAGGAGCTGTCGGCCGAGACCGGGGTGAGCGTGAATACCCTGCTATCCAGAAAACGCTACGCGGTCCTCCATCTGCGTGAGCGATTGAAAGACATCAACGAAGACATTACAGGAGAAACGAGATGATGAATCGAAGACGTGCGCGCAAGTTGTTGACGCTGATCCCGATCGGAATCCTGGCGATCTCGATATTCGGATTCGGCGTCATGAGCCTGTGGAACTGGCTGGTTCCGGCGGTTTTTGGAGGGAAGCTGATCACGTTCTGGCAGGCGCTGGGGATGCTGGTGCTGAGCAGGATCCTGGTTGGCGGATTGTCCCGGCCGCGGGTGGTCCACAAATGGGAGCAATTGACGCCGGAAGAGCGGGAGAAGTTTCGCGCCGGGATGGCGAGGCGGCAGTGCGGGGAGCCCGGGAGCGCTCCGGCCTAGCGGCCTATCCCTCTTTCACAGTCGGGGTTCCAAGGTTCCAATGGAACCCCGACAGTAATGGAGGGGATCTTCTTATGCCAGCGCCGCCTTGGCGTACTCGAAGCATTTTTTCACTTCGGCGGTGGAACTGTCCTTGCCGCGATATTCGTACTCGATAAACGCCGGGATGGGATATTTCTTTTCCTTCAGCAGCGTCAGCACCGGCTTGATCGGCGTCTCGCCCTCGCCCCACGGCATGTTGTCGCCGTGATCCTTTTTCCGGTCCTTCAGGTGCAGATTGGTGATGCGGGCGTGATGCTCGGCAAGGTAGGCGACGGGGTCGTAGCCGGCGGTGAAGAAATGTCCGATGTCGAGATTCACCCAGAAATATTTCGACATGTCCATGGCGGCTTGGAAGCTCTCGGGCTTGGCGAACTGCTCGGGATCCGTGACGTTGTCATGGCCGTGCATGGCGACGATCATCTTGTGCTTCTCGGCGAAGGGCGCGACCCGTTTGGCGACGCTCACCGTGGTCGACGCGGTGATGGCGTGCACGCCCAGCGCTTTTGCCATCTCGAAGCCGCGCTCGATTTCGTCGTCGGTGAAGCTGTTGTTGAAGCTGTAATTGTAGGCGTAGATGGAGATGCCTGCATCGTCGAACTTCTTCTTCAGGCCTTTGAAATGGTCCATGGAGACGGTGGTGCGCCAGGTGCGGAGATCGTTGCGGGCTTTTTCACGCGCCGCGACCACGGCCGGATCGGGAGGCGTGCCCTTTCCGCGTCCACCACCACCGCCGCCCATGCGGGGCTGGGCGGGTTCGAACTGCGAGGCGAAGACTTCGCATTCTCCCAGTCCGATTTCCGTCATCGCCTTGATGACCGCGTCGACGATGCCCTCCGGCGGCAGGTCCCGAAAACTATAAGTCTGGACTCCGAGCTGAACCCCGTTTATCTTGGAGTTAATTTTGGCGAACGCCGACGCCAGCGGCAACGCAGCCAGAGTGATCTTTCCGAAATCTCTTCTCGTATACATGGTCACATTCCTTCCCATCGAGAGTATCACTTGCGGCGAAGATCGCGCGCAAATCACTGGATGAGGCCGAGGTTCTTGAGCATTGCGTTGCCAAGCGCATCGCCGTCGAGGGGCGGCGCAGCGGCGTTGCGGTCGTCGATCTTTTTAAGTTCGGCTTCTTTTTGCTGTTTGTGCTTTTCCTCCAACGCGGCGAGTTGTCCGAAAACCGCGACGCGACGTGCAAGGTCCTCGGCGTGCGCCACCTTGATTTGGTCTTTACTCGCCTCCACAATTTCAAGTCTTTTCTTGATTTCGGGATTATTTGTTGCCGCCGGTATGCTAAGAACGTGACTGGTAAACTTGTCTATTTCGGCGAACAGCTTGGCGAGATCGACCGCGGGCGCGGCAACAGCGGTCCCGGCAGCGGATGGTTGAGCCTCCATAGGGGCTCCGGCGGCGGCGCCTGCCTTCAGCGTAAACACGTAATCGCAGGTGGGGCAGCAGATCCAGTTCCACATACGGGCGATGCAGCCGTCCTTGATGCAGCCCAGCACCGCGCCCGGCTCCAGCCCGACAGGCTTGCTGCAACGCGGGCAGTCGACGCTCGGCAACATCGGCGTGCGGCAAAACTCGCAGGCCGGCTGCGCGGGTAGTCCCTGGGCGCTGATCGCGATCAGCACGCCTCCCGAAATCTCCGAGTTGGGAACCTGCGGCAACCACAGCTCCATCAATTCAGCATGCGGCAACCGGCGCGCGGCGCCCAAAAGAGGGTCATGAACAACGACCTCCTTCTCGTCAATATCGACCAGAATGGAGTAATGGCCGGCGGCCGAATCGCGTCGCACACGATGATTCAGAATGACGCGAATCCCAGCTGCTTTCGCCAGCCGCAGCGCCTGCAAAGGGTGCCGCGCCTGGACGGCGACGGCGCTGAAACCCCGCTTCAGGGCATCCTGGGCCATCAGATAGGTCGTCGAAGAGATCTGGCCGAAGCGGTTTGCCTTGGCGATCACCGGCCAGATTTCGGTTTGCGCGACTGGCTTGCCAAAAGATCGATACGCCATGCTCAGGCACGCCGCGCCGCATGCCCGGCCAGTCAGTTCCTCGGATTGTTTCTCGTAAGGGATCACCGTTACCTCCATCTCGCGTGTCACGGGCCGATCAAAACCGTCGGCCAGCCAAGGACGATCACGCCGCCATGAACCGTTGGATCCAGCATCCGTGCTGCCATCAGTCCGCCGATAAGGACCGTGGGAGATCCCATCGCGATCATGTCGGGTGGTCCGACGCAGACTAACATATCAGTTATTCGCGCGGCGGGCAGGTCTCCAATCAGCACTGTCGGCCAACAAGGCCCGACAATAGGTCCGCCGACGTGCGGCACCACCACGGTTACCATCGGACATACATGCATGTCGGTCAATCGAGCGGCGGGCATCATCATATGCGTTAGTCCTTCGTCATGATTGCGGACCCTTCGGAGCAAAGCGGCCCTCCGCAATTGCCATTCCCAGCCCGATCAACGAGCGTTGCGTGCCCTGGATTTCCGGGGGATCGCACTTGGTGGACGCCATCTTGATGGCAATCGCGACGGCCCTGGCTGGGGCAAACGGACTCGGCGGTATGGGCGGCCCTTGCGGCGGACCCGCGCTGCCCCCGGTTTGGTTCGCCGCCGCCGCCAGGCAACCGGCTGCCGATGCAGGTCCCAACACCTCGGCCGGCTGTTTGGTGGCTGCCCGATTGGCTTCATCAGGCTGAAGCACCCATTGAACCGTGAGCCGGAACGCCCTTTTTTCCCAAGGCTCCAGCTTGTCTCCACAGGTGCGCTGCAAGCCCAGGCAACCCCACCAGATGGCTTCGCGCGAAGGGAGTGCATGGGCGATGAAGTCAATGGCGGCGAGGTACTGCTTTTTCTCCACCAGCGCGTCCACGAATTCGCGGGGGCTCATCTCGGGACGTAGCCAGGCCAGCGCGGCCTTGTCTAAATACAACCGGGCACAGATTTCAGAAGCGGTTGCGGCCGTAACGTTGACGAGCGTCGAGTCGTTCATATTTATGACAAGTCATCAGCGGACGGCGGCACAGGTTCGTCCGGGGGTAGCGGCGGGGGCGGCGGCGCCGGCGCACCGGGGTTAATTTGCACCAGGGGCATGCCAATGATGGTGATGCCGGCCGGACCGATGGTGATCTGGCTCATCCCCGCGTTGAGCGTCAGAGTCCCTGCGAGTCCAGCGTTAATCGTGATACCTGTCGGGGTCAGCGTAATGTACTGGTCTATCTCGGGCAACATTCCGCGCTTAATGGTGATCGATTGCGTCTCACCGGCCTCGATCTCGATCCCATCGGTCGAATCCGCCGACATAGGCGGGTTCAGGACAGGAGGAAGCAGCGGTCCGGAGGTGATGCGCACCCCTTTGCATCCCCGGACGTCGACCGTCCCGTCGTCTATGAATTCGCCGGTAACGCCTCCCATGGCCAAGAGCATAATCCGGCTTTCGCTGTCCGTCGCCGGCGGTATATTCTTCCAGCTGACGAGCGAGACCTGGTTGGCGCGAATCGCATACGTGCCGTCGGCCGATATGACCCGATGGCCTAGATCGCCCGCGCCGGCATCGCCGCCCGACCCGCCGCCGGGATTTTCGTCGTCTTCCATGATCTGATCCCTCCCTTACTATTGGCTCTCCGCCTGATCCCCATGGACAACACCGGGGATATCCAACGCTGTTAGCTCCGTTAACACCATCAGCGCGACCCCTACGAGGCCAAGCCCTAATTTCACGCCACTGCTAAAGTAGGAAGTGGCGGCACCAGTAAAGGCTGGTTGTCCGTCCGCCGTGGCTGGGACATCGATCACGGTCGTATCTTGCCACAGCCCGAATGACCCGGGGGCCTTCTCGTACAACTTCTTTGCTACGTCATTGCCGATCCACTCTGGCGTGTCGGTAATATACTCTGCAAGCAGGATTGCGACCAGCATCGCGTCCGTGAGGACCTGATAGGCAAGTATAAAGTGAGCCCGTTCCCGATCTGCCGATTGCTCCGTGGGAGGCGCGGGAGCACCTTGCCCAATGTTGGCATTCGTGTACTTCGAAACGTCATTCGATCCCTTCATCCCGTCATACATGAACGAGAAGACCTCCGACAAGGCGCCCAGGAGGACGCAGAGCGTGCGAACCAGGTCCCATCTTTTGGAATGTGATTGGTGAATCTCAATCTTCGGCGGTCCGATGGAGATTTCAAAGCTCTGGCCGAGCGTGAATTGGGCACTGGATCCAATGGTAAACTGCACGGCGCCCATGCCACCCGCAAGAGCCGTCGCGACCCCCCCGCCCCAGCTCATGAGGGTGGGTGGGGGAAGAACAGGCAAAACGGTCAATGCTTCAGCGATCAATGCACCCGTCGAGATGTCCATCTGGAGGTTCTGGCCAATGGTGACCTGGTGGGACACGGGGTTGGCGAACTGGAACTGGTCGCCGTAAGTAACCACCGCGTTCATTCCCGTTATGCCGAGCGGGGGCGGATCCGGCACCGGATTTCCCGCGTCAAAGCCATGGTCGCCGCCGCTCCCGCCTGTCATTGGGATGATTTTGCCGACGGTGAGGATGCTGGCGACCCCCACGCGTTCGCCCTTGCTGGCGCCGGCGTGGATCATCTTGTTCATTTCCGAATTCAGACTCAGATTGTGCTCCGAGTGAATCGACAGATGTTCCTTGCCTGGTTCGTCATTGAAGACGATTCCGTTATAGTTCTGGTGCGCCGTACCGCTGACGCTGGCCGATTTGATTCCGGCAAGTTGCTTATTCTTGGGCAGCGAGTACCACGGCATATTGTCATGATTGTACACACTGCCAACGATGAGAGGCTGATCCGGATCGCCCTCTTCGAAGATCACCACCACTTCGTGTCCGATACGCGGCCAGAAGAACGCTCCCCAACCCTTTCCCGCCCAAACCTGGGCGACGCGGATCCAGCAGGAGCTGTTCGCGTCCATCTTTCCCTCTCGATCCCAATGGAACTGGACCTTCACCCGCCCGTACTTATCGACCCAGATTTCCTCGCCGGCGGGACCGACCACGGTCGCGGTCTGCATGCCGGAGATCACCGGCACCGGGGTCTCGCGCTGAGGGCGATAGCGTAGCGCTTCGGGGATGCAGGTGAAACGATTCTCGTAGGAATGGGACTCCGTTTCGGGGTGGTCGCTGCGGTAGGACTCGTCGCGGGCCTCGTGTTCGACGCGCGTCAGCAGATATCCGGCGTCGGCGTCGAAATGCCGTTCCAGCGTGAACTTATGCCCAGCGGTAAATTGGCCGCAGTCGCTTTTTCCTTCGATGCGGATACCCAAAACCTCTTCCTGTTCCATGCGGAGCCTGACGGTCCTGGTGCGATCCTCAAAGGTGTGCGCGATGTCGGAAGGACGGTCTGCGCCGCTGGGATCGATGCCGTCGAAACGCTGCGCGTAGCGGCCTGGATAATCATAAATTTCCAGCGTGTCGTTGGCTAGGTTGAGTTTGTGAACCACCTTACCGACGGGAACGGCCACGATGGTCTTTTCCTTGGCTTCCAGATGATTGGTGGGGAGTTCGAAAGTGTGATCCCACAGCGTGTATTCACCCGAGCGCAGCTCCTGGATTTTTTCCCAGGCGATCACGCGCATGTCAGTCCGAACATCGGCCGAAAGTTCTTCGTAAATCACCGTGGATTGTCCAGGTACAGTAGGATGCTTCGAGGTGTTGTCGGACACCATCATCTGGTGGTTGCCATCGGAATGGTTGAAGAAATAATAGATTCCTTCCTCCTCCATCAGGCGGCTGGCGAAATCGAAATCGGATTCACGGTACTGGACGCAGTAATCGCGTTGATAGTAAGTTCCGGTGACGTCGTAGCTGACGTCGAAGCCGACCAGCACCTGCTTGAGAATATCGGGAACGGTGAGGTGTTGAAACACACGGCTGCGGACCTTTTTCGTCAGCAGCCAGAACTTAGGGACGATCTCCGCGCGGAAATGCACGAAATTTTCATCGCGAGGGCCCTGGCTGAACCGGTTGACGATGCCGTTAAAATAGCGCTTACTGTCGTCCATCAGCCGCAATTCCACGGTCACGCTCTGGCCGATGATCTGGTCGAAGCGGACCTCGTCCTTCTGGTCGGCGACCATGTCGACATGGAAGCCGAAAAGTCGCGAAATCTCCTCGTGTCCCTTAAATTCACGCAACAGGAGGATGTCGGGGCCCAAAGGCGTGGTGATCTTAAGGGGCCGATCGGTCTGCGAATAGGAAGACAAGTCATCTACCTCCGGAATTCCCGGATTCTATCATGTAGCGCGCAGAACGTTCCCTTCCCGGCTCAGCCAATCATTAATCGTTACCGAATCCCCCGGCTTACGCCAGGGGTTATAACCCCGTCCCGTAAGGGCGGGGACTCAGGCAAGCAGTGTGCCGTAACGATATCGCCGAAACAGCCCACTAGAATAGAAACGATGAAACGACTCCTGCTTCTGGCCATTGCCGCCGCAGCCTGCGCGCAAACAAGAAACGTAGTGGTCATCGCTCACCGCGGCGAGCATCTTCATCATCCCGAAAACACCATCCCCGCTTTCCAGGGCGCCGTTGACGCGGACGCCGATTTTTTCGAGCTCGACGTCCGCACCACCTCTGACGGAAAACTGGTGCTGATGCACGATGCCACCGTCGACCGCATGACCGGCGGAAAAGGGGACGTGGCCAAGATGCCGTTCGAAGACCTGCGAAAACTTGAGGTCGGCGTTAACCTCGGCCCCGGATTCGCCGGAACCCGCATCCCCACCTTCGACGAAGCGCTGGCCTTCGCCCGCGGAAAAATCGGCGTGTACATCGACAGCAAACGCATCTCCGCAGCCGATGCGGTCGCCGCCGTGCGCCGTCACCAGATGGAGGATCACGTCGTCGTTTACGGGGACCCGAGGTATCTGAAAGAAGTCGGCATGTTGTCTCCCAAAATGAAGCTGATGCCGGAAGCGAGAAATCCCGCCGCGCTGCGCGCGCTCATCGATTCTCTAGCGCTCAAAGTAGCCGCCTTCGACGCCTCCGACTTCAATGACGAGACCATCCGCGTCGCCCGTGAAGCCAAAGTCGAGATTTATGTCGACCGCTTAGGCGCCGCCGACAATCCCGGCGGCTGGCAGGACGCCGTCGACCGCGGAGCAGCCGGCATCCAGACCGATCACCCCGCGGAACTGGTGCAATATCTCAAATCGAAGGGATACCGCCGCTGACCCCATGCGTCGCCTGGGAACCGCCATGCGTCAGCATGCGGACTTCGGAATCGCCGGGATACCTTTAGTTTAAAATGGTCGCGCCTCTCCGCATGTTCACGCATGGCGGTTCCGTGTGAACGCTAAGCCTCAAAATCCAACGCGCTTTGCAGTATGATGAGGGCGCATGTCGACCTTCTTCCTGGCCCTGGTCCTCGCCCTTACCGACGACTCGATTCGATTTTCGGAGCCGGAGATTCATCTGTGGCCGAACGGAGCGCCGGGCAGCGAAGGGCAGACGGCGCCGGAAACCTGGAACCCCAGCACCGACGGTTTCCATCGCGTCACCAACATCCACAATCCGTCCCTAACTGTCTTTCTTCCGCCGAAAGACAAAGCCAACGGAGCGGCATTCATCGTTTGTCCCGGCGGCGGACACCAATATCTGGTGATGGACCTGGAAGGGTCGCTGGTGGCGAAAAAGCTCAATGAAATGGGCGTCGCCGCGTTCGTTCTCAAAAGCCGCCTGGCCCGCGCGCCGGGATCGAAGTACAAAGCCGATGTCGAGTCTCTGGCGGACGCCGAACGTGCGATTCGCCTGGTCCGCCGCCGGGCCCGCTCCTCTAACAACGACTGGCGCGTCGATCCCTCGCGCGTCGGGATCATGGGCTTTTCCGCCGGTGGTGAACTGGCGGCCCTCGCGGAAACGCGTTTCCAACCGGCCGACCTGAACGCACCGGACCCGATCGACCGCCTTAGTTCCCGCCCCGACTTCGTCGTGCTCGGCTACCCTGGCGTCCATCCCGCGAATTTGACCGTCCCGAAAAACACGCCGCCAACCTTCATCGTGGTGGCCAACGACGACAATCTCTCCGCAGCCTCGGCCGAATATTACGGCAAACTGAAAGCCGCCGGCGTCGAAACCGAACTTCACATTTACCTCACAGCCGGGCATGGATTCGGGATGACCGGGCGAATCCCCGCGTTCGCCAATCTTCCCGTCTCCCATTGGCCGGAGCAACTCCGCCAGTGGATGGCGGCGCTCCATTTTCTTCAGCCTGTAACATTGCCTTGAGACAATTCGAGGGTCATGTCGCTTCTTCCCTCATTTTTTTTCGTAGCAGCCTGCGCCCTGGCGCAAAACTCGGCTTCTCTTCCCACCAGCCAGTTGATCAGCGAGCCCGGCGCCGCGTTCCGCATCCCGGAGAGCGAGCTTTCCTCGCCCGCCACGATCATCGCGTACGGCGATACCCGCTTCACCGATCCCACGAACGTGAAATCCACGAATCCGAAAGTGCGCCGCTGGCTGGTGGAAAAGATTGCCGGGGAGAAACCCGCCGCCATCGTCATCAATGGCGATCTTCCCTTGGCGGGCGACGTGGCCAACGATTACGCCGTCTATAAAACCGAAACAAAGATCTGGCGCGACCAGAACATTCACGTCTTCCAGACGCTGGGCAATCACGAGTTTCACGGCGATGCGCAAAAGAGCCTGGACAACTGGTGGAATACGTTTCCGGAAATGCGCAACCGCCGCTGGTATGCGGCGCAGATCGGAGCGCGCGTCTACGTGATGGCGATCGATAGCGATACGTCGCTGTTACCGGGCAGCGATCAGGACCGCTGGATCCGCCAGCAGCTCGGGGCGCTTCCCTCGAGCGTCGATTTTCTATTGATCACCATGCACCATCCGCCGGTAGCCGACATTCAGACGCATATCACGGTGGATCACAATCCCCGGCCCAACGAGATCGCGTTTCGCGATTTACTCAGCGAAATGGCGCCGAAGATGCACGCACGAATCCTGGTCAGCGCCGGCCATATCCACAACTACGAGCGAAACGTGGTCAACGACGTAACGTACCTGGTGTCCGGTGGCGGAGGCGCCCCGCCGTACTTCGTCGAACGCACCAAGGACGATTTATACCAGAGCCTGATGTTCCCCAATTACCACTACATGCGCCTGACGCTGCTGCCGGACCGCCTGCACGCGGAGATGGTTCGCGTCACCGACCCCGATGCCGATGAACCGTCGTGGCAGGTGAAGGACAAGTTCGACATCTTGGTCAAGCGTTAGTTGCCGGAGTCCCCGCCCTGACGGGACGGGGTTATAACCCCTGGCGTGAGCCAGGGGATTCTAATCCACCAGCGCATCATACGCCATCCGCTGAAACTCCCCCGGTGCCGTCGAATTGGCCGGCAGTATCTGGATCAGGAACATCCCGAACATGTGCTCCTTCGGATCGATCCAGAACGTCGTCCCCGCCGCGCCTCCCCAGCGATACGATCCCGCCGAACCCACGTCGGGTGATTTGCCAGGACCAGGATTCACCGCGAACGTCAATCCGAAGCCCTCCCATTCGGGCAACAACCCGGTGTGCGGGATTGACCCCAAATGGTCGCTGCGCATCAGCTCCACCGACTTGCGGCCCAGAATCCGCGCGCCGTCATACTGCCCGTCGTTGAGCAGCATCGCGTAAAAGTGCGAGTAGTCCTCCATCGTGGACGTGAGCCCCGCTCCGCCCAGCAGCAGCGCCGGCTTCTTTTTAAAACTCTCCTGCGGAGGCGCGGTGGAGCGTTGAATCCCTCCGCCCTGCTTCGGCGAATACAGCGTCGCGAGGCGACTCCATTTTTCTTCCGGCACGAAAAATCCCGTATCCTTCATTCCCAGCGGCTTGAATATCCGCTCCTCGAAAAATCGGTCGAGCGTCATGCCGGACAGTACTTCCACCAGTCGCCCCAGCACGTCGATCGAGTAGCCGTAACGGAACATCGTGCCCGGTTCGTCATTCAGCGGCGCGGTAGCGAGGCGCTTCACCGCTTCGGCCAGATCGAAGGGCACCTGCGGAGCGCCGCCGACCATTTCAATTTTCTTGTACGCCGGATCGCCATTCTCGTCCTTCGGCCCCGCGTAATCGAGCCCGGTGGTGTGTCTGAACAAATCGCGAACGGTGATCTGGCGCTCCGCCGGAACGGAGTAGTAAATTTTCTTGCCCGCGGCGTCGGTCGATTCTTTGCCCACTCGCATATGCGCGAACTCCGGCAGGTATTTCGACACCGGATCGGTCATCGCGAATTTACCCTCTTCATAAAGGATCATCGCCGCCACTCCCGTGACGCCCTTGGTCATCGAATACATGCGCACGATGGAATCGGTCTTCATCTCGCCCCAGTTTTCGTGAAACACGATTTTGCCGTTGCGAACCAGCAATCCGGACGCGCCGGCCAAGCGACCCGCATCGACGTGCTGCTTCATCACCACGTTGATCTTCTTGAGACGGTCCGCCGAAAACCCTTCGTGCTCCGGCGCGGCCGTGGGCAACCCGGCCCCATGGGCGATACCAACGCCCAGAACGATCGCCAGCAAAGTCTTGTTCATGACTGAGGATTGTATCAACCAAGAGGCTGGAATGTCTTGCTCGCTTCGTCATAAGCGGTGACCGTTCCCGGGCCGATGTGATAGACCCAGCCGTGCAGAGCGAGGCTGCCATCCGCGAGCCGCGCGGCGACCGTGGGGTGCGTGCGCAGGTTTTTCAGTTGCGCGATCACGTTGTGCTCCGTGTGTGCCAGAAGGTCTTGATGTTCCACCTCCGCGTACCGCAGCCACGCCGTCACATTCGGATAATCCGCCAGCGCTTCCGGATTCAGCGCGCCTTTCATGACGCCGCAATCGGTGTGGCCGCAGATGATCACCATGGGCACTTCCAGCACGCCGACCGCGTATTCAATGGTCGCCGAAACGCCTCCGATGGCGTCGGGGTACGGAGGCACAATGTTGCCGATCACACGGCAGATGAACAGTTCCCCGGGCTCGGTCTGCGTCAGCAGGCAAGGATCGACGCGGGAATCGGCGCAGGTGATGAACAGGGCTTCCGGTCGCTGGCCCAACGCCAGTTTTTCAAAAAGATCCTGGTGCTTTGGATAAACGTGTTTTTGGAAATGAGAGATGCCTCCCAGAAATTTTTCGACTGGCATTGTATTATTCGATACCCATCTGCGCCAGGCGGTAGCGCAGGGCGTTGCGGGTGAGGCCAAGCAGACGCGCGGCGTGGCTCTTGTTGCCGTCGGCGCGCTTCAGCGCTTCGCGGATGAGCGATTGTTCGTAATCGTCAAGCGTCATGCCTTCGGGCAGAAAATTGTCGCCGGATGTCGCGGAGGCGCGGGAGCGATGCGCGGTGTCGATCCGGATGTCGGCGGCTTCGACGCGTGGCCCTTGCGCCAACAGGATGCTGCGTTCCACAACGTTTTCCAGTTCGCGCACGTTGCCGGGCCAGTGGTAACTCATCAGGCGCTCCATCGCGCCTTCGCTGATTTCTCCGTTGAATTTTTTGGCGAAGTGTTCGACCAAATAAGGGATGTCCTCTTTGCGTTCGCGAAGCGGAGGGATGTTCAGAGGAACCACGTTGAGCCGGTAATAGAGATCTTCACGGAAAGTTCCTTGTTCGAGAGCGGCCCTCAGGTCGACGTTGGTTGCAGCGATGACACGCACGTCGACTTGCAGAACTTTGTTGCTGCCCAGGCGCTCGATCTGCCGTTCCTGCAAGACATTCAGCAGCTTTACCTGGATCGACGGAGGCACGTCTCCGATTTCGTCCAGGAAAACCGTCCCGCTGTCGGCCGCTTCGAACTTTCCGGGTTTCGAGATGTTCGCGCCGGTAAATGCGCCTTTTTCGTAGCCGAACAGCTCGCTTTCCATCAGATTTTCAGGAAGCGCGGTGCAGTTGATTTTCACGAACGGCTTGTCGCGGCGCGGCGAGTGATGATGGATCGCGCGGGCGATCATATCCTTGCCGACGCCGCTCTCGCCCGCCAGCAGCACGGTGGCGCGAGTGGGCGCGACGCGCATGATCGTCGCAAAAATCTCCTGCATCGCGCGGGAATGCCCGATGATGTTGGCGAACTGATATTTCTGGCCGAGAGCTTCGCGCAGCTCGCGATTTTCGTCGCGCAGTTTGCGGACTTCCAGCGCCTTTTCGACGACGACCGTGAGGTGATCGAGCGAAAAAGGCTTGGGAATAAAATCGACCGCGCCCTTCTTCATCGCCTCGACGGCGTTTTCAATCGTGCCGAACGCGGACATCACGATCACCGGCGTATGCGTGTTCTGCGCCCTGATTTTCTCAATGAACGCAAGACCGTCCATCCCCGGCAACTTCAAATCGGTAAGGATGAGGTCGACGTCGGCGGCGAGTTTGAGTCCGTCCTCGGCAGTCGCGGCGGCTTTGACCTCGTAACCGGCGGAGGAAAGATGAAGTCCGATGACCCGGCGATATTTTTCTTCGTCCTCAATAACAAGGATAGCTGGACGCGGCATCTTTTCTATTGTGCAACTTTGAGGGCCGCCAATTGAAGATGGATAATCGCAACCCTTGGTTCACGAGCCGGGACGCAAGCGGATAGAGATGCTTCTCGCGTACGCATGGGGCGCCTGTCCTTTAGAAACCGTCGCTGCGTTGCCCAGAGTCAGATTTTCGTTTATCTTTGGAACATGGAAGTACATTTCACTCCCGAGCAAGAAGCGCAGCTGGCGCAGATCGCGACTAAGTCGGGTACCGACACTGAGCGACTGGTTAAGGATGCCGCACTGCGTCTGCTTGACGAAGATGCCCGCTTTCGCGCGGCTGTGCGCGTGGGGATTGAACAGGCCGACCTTGGGTTGTTCATTGAGGAAGAGGAAATGGACGAGCGCTTTGAGCGAATGTTGCGCTCGTAAGAATGCGCATCCGGTGGACGCCAGCCGCCGTGGCGGATCTAGAACACATAAGCAACTATCTCAAAGACCGGCGCCCTCAATACCGATATTCGACCATGCGTAAGCTGTACGAAGCGATTCGTTCGTTGAAACAATCGCCGGATCGTGGACGGCCAGGAAGCGAGCGCGGAACACGGGAGTTTTTCTTCGCGCCGCTGCCTTACGTCGCGGTGTATCGCGTGGCTGAGCAGAGCGTCGAGGTGCTTCGCGTGTACCACACTGCGCAGGATCGGCCGTAGATTCCGCTAAACCGGCAGCACCACATGGAACACACTGCCCTCTCCCGCCGAGCTCTCTACCGTAATGTGCCCGCCGTGCTCGTCGACGATTTTTGAGCAGATCGCCAGTCCCAGTCCCACTCCATCGGGCTTCGTCGTGAAGAAGGGATTAAAAATGCTTTCCAGATTTTTCGCTTCGATGCCGGCGCCCCGGTCGATGACGGCGACCTCTACTTTGTGGTCGTCGAGCAATTGCGTTTTGACCGTCACAACTCCGCCTGGGGGACTGGCTTGAGCGGCGTTCAAAATCAGATTGGAGAAAACCCGCTCCAGAAGTTCGGCATCGAATTTCACGGGCGGGATGCCGGGCGAGTAGTTTTTATAGATCTCGATTCCGGCGAGCGACGCGGGCCTCTCGCGATAGAAACTCGCCACGGCTTGATCCAGAAGCGCGGAGATGTCTCCCGGTTCCAGGCGCAGGTGCTGCGGGCGCGCGAAGTCCAGAAAGCGGGTGATGAGAGAGTTGGTGCGGTCGACCTCAGTCGAGATATAGCTGGCCATTTCCTGAGCAATCTCAAGGTTGGCCGGATTTTCTTTGGCGACGCTGCGGGCCAGCAGTTCGGCCGAGGTCTTCATCGTTCCCAGCGGATTGCGCAGTTCATGCGCAAGGCCGGCTGTGAGCTGTCCCAGTGCGGCCAGCCTCTCCGAGCGGCGGACCTGAGCGACGGCGGTTTCCAGCTTCGCGGCCGTTTCCTGAAAGCGGCGCGTCTCCCGGCGGCTGGCTTCGGCGAGCTGGTTTACCAGCAGCCCGACGACGAGCAGCATGATCCACCGCAAAGCAAGTTCGCGGCCGTCGGGGTCCCAAGGAATGTACAGATGCTGAAAATCCAGCAGCAGGATGAACGACGCGTTATGAAGGCAGGCGAGCACGCTGAAGATCGTCGTGCCGAGCAGACCAAATCTGGTGGCGGCCGAGATCACCGGCAGCACCAGGATCACCCATAACCCGCTCTGGATTTGGATTCCTCCGCTGTAGTAAATCATGACCCAGATGAGGCAGAGCTTCATGAGAATCGACGTTGCCGGCGCCATGCGGGCGTCGAAGATCTGGAGGACGGCCAGAGCGGCCAGCGACCACAGCACCCGCGGGTCGCGATAGGGGCTGAATACCGCGATCGCCGCGAAGGCGAGGAGCCAGACGAAGTCTTGAGGCCTGAGGGAACGTCGGAGGTTGGATGCAAGAAGCCCGGGCACTGCAACGATCATATGACAGGAACCACCGATTTCTGGAACAATAGCCGTTGGTCGCTGCGTATTCTTGACTGGGAAAGAGGATTCTCCAATGTTCTGTAGCAAATGTGGTGCGCAGGTTGGGCCGGATGCCCGGGTTTGTCCACAGTGCGGTCAGGCGCAGACGCCGGTGTTCTCAAGCGCCTCCGCCTGGACCGCTCCGGTGGGCGTAAAGGCGCAGACCGGAAAGTGGATTTCCGCCGGCTGGAGCATGGTGACGGCGGACCTGGGAAACTTCGCGCTGCTGTCGCTGATATTCGTGCTGGTGAACTCCATCGCGTCGATTGTGACGCAGGGTCCGTTGCAGGTGGGCATGCACTTGTTCTGCATGAAGAAGCTGTACAACCGGAGGTCCGATTTGGGGGATCTGTTCAAGGGCTTCGACTATTTTCTGCCGGCGTTTGTGGCCGCTCTGCTGGTTGGAGTGTTCGTATTTGCGGGGATACTGGTTTGCATCATTCCAGGCCTGGTAGTCGCGGCGATGTTCAAGTTCACCTACCTGTTCATCCTGGACAAGCGGATGGACTTCTGGCCGGCGATGATGGCCAGCCATGAAACGGTGAAGGGCGATTATTTCGGCTTCACGATCTTCCTGGTCGCCCTAGGCTGCATCAACATATTGGGATTCCTCTGCTGCATCGTCGGGCTGCTGGTGACCATCCCGCTGAGCATCGCGGCGATTACCATCGCCTATCAGGAATGCGTGGGATTTGAGCAGCGAACGGTGGATGCGCTCTAGTCGTTAGTATGTCGCTCACTCGGCGGATGCATTTTGTAGGGCGGCCAATTTTGGCTGCAGCCTGCCTTCGGGCAGGCTTTTGGATCATTCACAAGAGCCGCCTGAAATGCGGCTGCAGCCAAAATTGGCCGCCCTACAAGGCGACGCGGGCGCCAACTGTTTCGCTGATACAGGCCACTAGTGGTGTCTCGGCTCACGGCGCAGTGCGCACGGGCGTCGCATGATCCGGTGGGCTCTGGCCGCGACCTTGTTCGGCGTGTTGTGGACCTTTACGCCTCCGGCGGAGCCCCACATCCGGTTGTGCGGATTTTACTGGCTGACCGGCCATCCCTGCGCGTTGTGTGGGATCACGCGGGCGCTGTTCGCGCTGGCAAAAGGTCATTTTACCGAGGCGGAACATTTTAACGCACTGGCTCCTCTGGGATTCGCGATGGTTTTCTCACTGTTCTGGAATGGCAAAATTACAGGAAGGCTGTGGACCGCGGGCGTGGCGGCGTTCGCACTATACGGATTGTGGCGTCTCTTATAAAACGTGCTGGCTAACGCCAGCGGGTTTTTGTGACACAATGAAATAATTCCGGTTTTTCTGCATGCCCCACTCCAACATTTCTGATTCGCCTGAGATGTCCGCGAACGACAACTCTTTCGGCGACATATTGACCCAGTTCGAACAGACCCATCGTTCCCGAGGCGAGACCGTCGAAGGCACCGTCATGACCATCACGGCCGACCAGGTATTCGTCGATATCGGCCGCAAAATGGATGGCGCCCTGCCCCGCGATCCAGAGGTGAACCTGAAACCCGGCACCAAGCTGCTGGTTTCAATTCGCGGCCGCGATGAGGATGGGACGTATCAGCTCTCCACCATCAGAGTAGAGACGCCTCGCGACTGGAGCGCGCTCGAGGCCGCGTTCGCGGAGAAGAAGATCATCGGCGGGACGGTGCTCGAAGTGGTCAAGGGTGGCGTGCGGGTCGATGTCGGCGTGCGGGCGTTTATGCCCGCCTCGCGTAGCGGTGTGCGTGAACAGGCCGAAATGGAGAAACTGATCGGCCAGCAGATCGAGTGCCGGATCACGAAGCTCGATACGGCGAGCGAGGATGTGGTGGTGGACCGCCGCTCCGTTCTCGAAGAACGCGAGCGCGCGACCAAAGAAGAAGTGTTCGGCACGCTGCGCGAGGGCGCGGTAGTGCGTGGGACAGTACGCACGCTGATGGAGTTCGGCGCTTTCGTCGACCTCGGCGGCGTGGACGGCCTGCTCCATGTTTCCGACATGGCGTACACCCGCAACGTCAAGCCGTCCGACGTCGTGGCCGTGGGCGACACGGTCGACGTCAAGATTCTGAAGATCGGCAAGGATTCGAAGAAAATTTCGCTCGGTCTGAAGCAACTGCTGCCCGATCCGTGGTCGCTGGTGCCGGGAAAATATCCGTTGGGATCGCGCGTGAAGGGCAAAGTGGCGCGAGTCGCCGATTTTGGCGCGTTCGTCGAACTGGAGCCGGGTATCGAAGGGCTGATTCACGTCTCCGAAATGTCCTGGTCGAAGAAAAACGTCCGCGCGCAGGACGTAGTGAAGGAAGGCGACCATGTCGACGTCGTCATATTGGGGGTTAATCCAGGAGATAAGCGAATCGCGCTGGGCCTGAAGCAGGCGCTGGGCGATCCGTGGGAAGATGCGCTGAAGAAATATCCCGTGGGCGGCGTAGCCGAGGGCAAAGTGATCAGTCTGACGAAATTCGGCGCGTTCATCGACCTGGGCGACAACATCGAAGGAATGGTCCACATCGGCGACATCACCAACGACAAGCGCCTGAATCATCCGAATGAGGCGTTGAAGGTAGGCGAGACGGTAAAAGCGCAGGTCCTCGAAGCGGACAAAGAGCGCCGGCGCATCCGCCTGGGGATCAAGCAGCTGATCCCGACCTCCATCGACGAGTACATTGCCGAGCACAAGGCCGGAGATCCGGTCTCGGGCCGCATCATCGAAGTGTCCGGTCAAAAGGCGAAAGTCGAACTGGGCGAGGGCGTGTTCGGCTGGGCCAAGCTGGCGAGCGAACAAAAGGCAAACGTCGCGGCCACTGGCGGCAAAGTGGATCTAGGATCGATGACCGCGATGCTTTCCGAGCGCTGGAAATCGGGTGGCGGAGCGGATCAGGCGGCTTCTGAGGCGCCCCGGGCCGGCCAGGTTCGTAGTTTCAAGATTTTGAGCGTGGACGCCGCGGCCAAACGGATCGAGCTGGAGCTTCAGTAAACGGTACGTTTACGGGTTAGCCACGTCCAAACAATCAAGTTGAACCGGAAGAGTGGAGCCGCGTCATTGGCCCAAAAGACGGGTGGGCAGTTGGAAGAGACGGCGCTGATCCGGGCTGCTCAGGGGGGCGATAGCGCCGCGTTTGAGCAACTCGTACGCGCTTACGACCAAAGTGTGCTTCGCCTGGCGATGAATCTGCTCCGGTCGCCAGAGGACGCGCAAGATGTGTACCAGGAAGCGTTCCTGCGAGTTTTTAAAAACCTCGACAAGTTTCGCTTCGATTGTAGTTTTCACACCTGGCTGTATCGGATCGTGACGAACCTTTGCCTGGATCACATGAGGAAGCGCAAGGTTCGGAAAGAGGAGCCGACTATCGTGGCGACGGCCGAGGGTCCGCTCGACCGGATGGACGCGGTGCCGGAGGAGCGTGTGGATGGCGATCCGCAGCGCTTCTTATTTAGCGGCGAACTGCGGAAGAGAGTGAAGGAAGTGCTGGCGGAATTGACTCCTCGCGAAAGAATGGTTTTTGAGCTGCGGCATTATCAAGGCCTGCGGCTGCGGCGGATCGGCGAAATTTTGGGGACGACGGAAGAGGCGGCGAAAAACTGCCTGTTTCGGGCGACACAGAAAATGAGGGCTGCCCTGGGGGATTTTATATGAGCGAGATTTTGTATGAACGGTGACTGGAATAATTGCGCGGCGGTGAAGGATTTCTTCGCGCTCTATTTGTACGGCGAGCTTTCTTTCGACGAGGAGGAGCGCGTGGAATCGCATCTGGACGCCTGTGTGGATTGCCGCAAGGCTCTGGAGCGGCAGCGCGAGGTGCAGGTGGCGCTGGACAACATCGCGATCGAGCCTTCGCCCTCGCTGTTACGCTCGTGCCGCGAAGAACTTCATATGCGGCTGGCAGAGGAGTCGCACGTCGCGGTGAAGCATGGATGGTGGGAACGGTTTACCGACACGTTGACCGGGCGATCCCTGAACCCAGCTTGGTTGAAACCCGCGGGCGCGCTGACGCTGGTGGCGCTCGGATTCGGCGTGGCCCGATGGATCCCTCCAGGCGCGTTCGGAAGCGGCGGACCGTTTGAAATGGGCATGGTGGAACCGGCATCGCGCGTGCGTTACGTGGAGCCTGCGTCCGATGGAAAAGTGCAGATCGTGCTCGATGAGACGCGGCAGCGGATAGTTTCGGGCGGCCTCAACGACCAGAAGATTCGCGTGCTGCTGCTCTCGGCCGCGAAGGATCCTTCCGATCCCGGACTGCGCGCCGAAACGGTGGAGATTTTGAACGGCAGCGCGCAATCCTCCGATGTGCGGGACGCGCTGACGTTCGCGCTTCTGCACGATCAGAACGCGGGCGTGCGACTGAAAGCGATGGAGGGCTTGAAGCCCTTTGCGCAGCAGCCGGAAGTGCGCGCGGCCATGACGCAGGTGCTGCTGACCGATTCGAATCCTGGATTGCGGACGCAGGCAATCGATCTGTTGACCAAGGGCTTGAATCAGGACAATCCCCCAATGAGCTACGACCGGCAGGTGATCGGCGCGATGCAGGAATTGATGCAGAGAGAGAATAACGCCTACGTGCGGCAGCGCTGCAAGACGGCTCTGGAATCGGTGAAAGCCTCGACGGAAACTTATTAGAATGCGTTTTGCTTTATTCATTTCGTTTACGGCCGCCCTGCTTTGCGCGCAGGATGCATTGAAGCTGACGCGCGAGGGTCCGTACTACGTGCATACGATGACCGCTCCGGTCGGCGGGCGCGTTCCGGCGCAGCTTCAGATTATGACGCGCGGCAACGTGGTGCTGCGCGGGTTCAAGGGCGAGCAGATCGTCTATAAATGGGTGCAGCGCGTGAAGGCGCGATCGGAGGCGGAGGCATATCGCCTGTTGGGGTCGGGCAGCGTAACGGCGACCACGCCGCCGCTGATCAGCATGTTGACGCTGACCGTAGTTACTTCGGCCGGCGAGCAGGTTTCGAACGATCTGGAAGTGAGCGTGCCGCGGCAAGTGTTGATGGCGACCGTGCATACGCTGGGTGGAAGCGTGGAGGCGTACGATCTGGACGGCAGCGTCCAAGCCATCGCCGCGCTCGGCATCCGCTGCGACAGGATTCACGGAAACGTGATTGGGCGCAGCGGAGGAGGCGAGATCCGGCTGGGCAAAATCGGCGGGTCGGTGCAGTGCGGCTCGGGCGGCGGATCGATTTTCATCGATAGCGTGGCCGGCTCGGCGCGTTGCGAGACGGCGGGCGGCGAGATCGTCATCAACGAAGCGGGCGGGCCTTTGATGCTGGCCAATGTGAGCGGCAACATCGAAGTGGGCCGCGCGGCGTCGACCGTGGAAGCGCATACCGGCGAAGGAGTGATCGAGGTGAACCAGGCGGGCGGCGAAGTGATCGCCGACACGCGCGGCGGCTCGATCCAGATCGGTTCGGCGCACGGCGCGCGGTGCGAATCGGCGGCCGGCGCCATTCGCGTGAAGAACGCGTCCGGGCCGTTGAACGTGCAGACGATGATGGGCAGTATCCTGGCGGAATTGATCGCCGGGGCGCGGATTGAAGATTCGCTGTTGAGCGCAAACTCGGGCGACGTCACCGTGCTGATTCCATCCAGACTATCGGTGTCGGTGATGGCCCGGAACGATTCGGGCGCCAACCCGCGCATTCAATCGGATTTTTCAGAAGTTCCGGTAAAGTTCGGGTTCAGCCGCACGCCCACGCTCGCCGAGGGCCAGATTAACGGCGGAGGCCCGCTGCTGCGCATCAACGTCGGAGCTGGCATTATTTATTTAAGGAAACTGAAACAGTAATGAAGTGTGTAATTTTAGTTGCGGTGTGCGCGGTTCTTGGCTCGGCGCAAACGCCGCGGACGGTGGTCGTCGGCGGCAGCTACATCGGCGTGATGATGCAGGAAATCGATAGCGAGCGCGCCAAGGCGCTGAAGCTGCACGACGAAGGCGGCGTGGAAATTACCGTAGTCGAGCCCGACAGCCCGGCCGACAAAGGCGGGTTGAAGGTCGGCGATGTAGTCGAGAAGTATAACGGCCAGCGCGTGGAGGGCATGCAGCAGTTCGCGCGCATGGTTCACGAAACTCCCCCCGGCCACGAAGTGAAAATCGAGATTTCCCGCGGAGGCGTGGCTCTGATCGTGACCGTGCGGGTCGCGCAGCGCAAAGTACAGCGCTTCGACCTGGGCGATGCCGCGCAGATGCCGGAGCGACTGGATATCCACATTCCGGACCTGCCGCGAGGCTTCATGGCGCTGCGCAGCTCCGTGCTGGGCGTGGAGGCGGAATCGATCGACGGGCAACTGGCGCAATATTTCGGCGTGAAAGACGGCGTGCTGGTGCGGTCCGTATTGAAGGGTTCCTCTGCGGAAAAAGCAGGCATTCGCGCCGGAGACGTGATCGTGCGGATCGACGATGCCCGCGTGGCGACTCCCGCCGACATCTCCGGCCGGCTGCGGACCCTGCACGGCAAGCCTGCATCGGTAGTGCTGATGAGGGATCACAAGGAATTGACGATCCAGGTCACTATCTCCGATGACGACCCGGGCAGGATGCAGATGACGCCGTTTCAAATCAATCCGTAGCAAGGACTTGGTGGGGCCGTCAATTTTGGCGGCAAGCCGGCTTTGTGCCGGCGCTTCCGGCACCGCCTCGAAAGGACGGCCGCCGCCAAAATTGTCCGCCCCACCATGGCAATCGGGAGCACGCTTCCGAGCCGCGAGCGTAGGAAGCGATCTACTCCGAGCTCGCCGCGCGAGCTTTGCCGATGGACTGCACGCGAACCAGCAACTCCACTTCCCTGCGAGGCACTCCCAGCGCAGCGGCAATGTGCGCGATATCCTCGCCCCTGCGCATCATCCTCATGGCGTGGATTCGTTTGTTCAAGTTCAACCCCGCGCGCAGCGGCGCCGGCACGAACGTCACCGCCTCCGCGACCGCTTCCGGAGGACGCGCCGCTTCATCGAGACGGACCATCATTTCCTCGATGCGCGTCTTCTGCCGGAACACCATCCGGCGCAGCTCGCGCTTCAGCGTCAGGAACAATATCAGCGAAGAACACAGTCCCGCCGCAATCAGCAAATAGGGAAGCACCGGCATCAGTTTCATTTAATTGAGTGTCCGCAGTCTTTCCTGGCGGCTGATCACCTGATGGACCCGCACGCCGAAATTTCCTTCCACCACCACCACTTCCCCGCGCGCGATGACGCAGTTGTTGACGATGACCTCCACCGGTTCTAAGATCGAGCGGTTCAACTCCACAATCGACCCGGTGGTGAGCTTCAGAACATCCTTCAGCGGAACCTGCGCGCGGCCGAAGGAAACGCTCACCGGCAGTTCCACATCGAGCAGCAGTTCGAACGTTCTTGAATTGACGGGTCCGGCAAATCCAACTGCTGCCGCCGCCGCCGCGGCCACTTCCGCGACCTTGACGCGCGAGACGGTGTCCGGCTGCAAGGCAGCCATTGCGGTCTCGAGCACCGATTCAACGCCGATCGCCACGTTCGCGATCTCCGCTCCCAGATGAATGCGCAGCACCGCCCAAACCGCCTCTACGGCGACGGACGATTCCTCGCCGCCACTGCACGTCACCTCGTGACCCAGGCGTCCGCCCAGCGCACCGGCCACGCCGGAGAGCGCCTGGCTGACCGTTTCGAGATACGTGGATTGAAGGCTGGCCGCGTCGTTCTCCTCGATTCCGGCCGCGCGCAGCACGTGGCCTCCAGCGGCCGTCCAGGCAGCCTCCGAAGCGGCGATCCAGACTCCGCCCGCGATCCCTGTAAACGGTTGATGCCACCGCAGCGCGGCATCCGCCGGCGGCATGTCTGAAACCTGCTCGATCTCGATCCGCGGCCTCTCCCCGGCCATCGTTTCAAAAACCGTGGCCAGGCGCGATGAAAACTCCTCGAACAGCCATGAGCGAATGTCGGGGGCGCTATTCATTTAAACTCCACGCGCCATCGGCCAGCGCTTTTCCATGTAGGAACGCAGACGCAGAATCGCCTGCGATTTAAGTTGGGAGATGCGCGATTCGTGCAGATGGACGATTTTGGAAATCTCGCGCAGCGTCAGTTCCTCGTGATAGTAGAGGCTGAGCACCGTCTTTTCGACGTCGGGCATTTTGGAGATCGCCTCGGCCAGCAGCCTTTTGAGCTCGCTGCGCTCCAGTAACCGCGACGGCCAATTTTCCTCGTCGCCCGAAATGTACTTCAGTAAATCCCGGCTGTTATTATTCTCGTCTTCCGGCGCCGCGCTCTCCAGGCTCCCCAGGTTGAGGCCGCGCACATCCACCAGCCACTCGTGATACTCCTCGATCTTGAGCCCCAGTTGCGTGGCAATCTCTTCCTCGCTGGGCGAGCGGTGCAGCAGCTGTTCGGCTCGCGAAATGGCCGCTTCAATCTGCTTGGAGCGCTTGCGCTGCTGGCGCGGCGCCCAATCCAGGCCCCGCAGGCTGTCCAGAATCGCCCCGCGAATCTTGTACTCGGCGTAGGTCTTCAGCTTTACGTTGTGCGACGAATCGAAGCGGTCGATGGCCGAGATCAGCCCGACAATTCCCGTCGAAATCAGGTCGTCCAGGCTGACGCTCTCCGGCAGTCTGTCGTGGATGCGCCGCGCGATGAGACGCACCTGCGGCAGATGTTCGAGGATAAGTTGTTCCCGCTCCTCCGCGGAGTACGCGCCCGCCCCGTAGGCTTGCGCTCCATATGGATTCGCCTTCATCTGAGTTGTCTGTTCTTGTTTCGTGGCTTGCTTCATGCGGTCGCTCCGAGAGTCCTGGTGGGCCGGTTTTGCGCTCCGCGCACTTTGTCCGCGATAAATTCTTTCGAGGCGGGTTCCAGATCGTCCGGAATCTGCTGCCCCGTCGCCAGGAACGAAATCGGAAGCGACCGCCGCGCCGCTTCGCTGACCAACGCTCCATAGCGATCGGTTTCGTCCAGCCTGGTGAATAACAGTTTCTTGGGCTGAAAGATCTCGTACCGATCGATGACCCGCGCCATGTCCGAAGGCTTCATAGACGCCGACAGCACCAGGTGCGTATCGATCTCCGGATGCGACGCCAGCAGCCGCGCCAGATCCGCTCCGTCTTCCATCTCGCCCGCCGCGAGGCCCGGCGTGTCGATAAACACCCAGTCCTTCCCGCGATGTTCTTCGAGCGATTGCGCCAGCGCCACCGGAGTCTCGACAATGTCGAACCCGATCCCCAGAATCGCCGAGAGCGACCGCATCTGTTCCGCCGCCGCGATGCGATACACGTCAGCCGAAAGAATGTATGCCGGCTTGCGCGACGTCAACCCGAACCGGGCGGCAAGTTTGGCCAGCGTCGTCGTCTTTCCCACGCCCGGAGGACCCACCAGTGCGACCACTCCACGCGTCGCCCCGCGCCTGCCCGGCGTCGGATCGACCTCAAAAAGGTCTTCGAGAGGCGTTCCGTCCGCCACCTGCCGCGCCAATACTGAGTCGAGTTCGTTCTCGACGAGCAGGTGGTAAAGAGCGGATCCAGAAGGCTTCGCGACTGGCGCGAACATCCCCGCCCCGCGGCCGGCTGCCCCTTCGAATGCTTGCGCCATTCGTTCAATCTCGCGCCTTAACTCGGCCACGTCCTGCGCCAGGCTGTCGGTGGCCGCCGCGCGGGCCGGCCCGTTTGCGACAGCAGTCTTATTTTCCGCGGCCTTATCCGCTTCCGCGTTCGGAGGCACGCCGAACACAACTTCATAGGCGCCAAGCGCCCTGGTCTCCGGCGTCGAAGGCCGGGCGTTGATCAGCAGCGCGTCCTCGCCCAGTTCCTTCTGGGCCAGTTCCATCGCCGCCTCTACCGTTCCCGAAAAATAACTTTTGAGTCTCATTGAATTAAGCCCATCGACACCACCCGCACGCCGGACGGAATTTCGTTATGCGAAAGAATGGACAAGTTTGGAATTTGCCCCTCGATCATCTGCCGCAGGTAATACCGCGCCGAGGAGCTGGTGACCGCTGCCATCGGCGCGTCGCCCGACCCCACCGCTCGCGTCACCTTGTCCAGAATCTCCCTGATTTTTTGCGGAGACAGGTTGATATGACTCGACTGATCGCTGTACTCGATCGCCTTCTCGACGGTCTGTTCCATCTGCGAATCGACAAAGAACGCCGGCAGTTCGCCCGACGCGTTCAAGTACGGCTTCACCAACATCCGCCGGATTGCCTGCCGCGCATATTCGGTGAGAAGAATCGGATTCTTCGTCATCGCCGCCGCCTCGCCCAGCGATTCGAGAATCGTCACCGCGTCCCGAATCGACACCCGCTCCCGCAACAAGTTCTGCAACACCTTCTGCACGGTTGCCATAGGGAGCAATTTCGGCACCAGATCTTCCACAACTTTCGGATTCTCTTCCGTTACGCGATCCAGAATATTCTTAGTGTCCTGACGCGAGAGTAGTTCGTAGGCATGACGCTTGATCAATTCCGCCAAATGCGTGCCGAGAACGCTGACAGCATCGACCACCGTGTATCCCTGAGAGCGTGCGTAGTCGGATTTATCCGTGGGAATCCACAACGCCTGGATCCCAAACGCCGGTTCTTTCGCTGCAATTCCTTCGAGAGGCGGCGCCGAGCCTCCAGGCCCTGTGTTACCAGCGTGTATCGCCAGGTCGCAATTCTGCATCATTTCGAAGCGCGCGACCTCCGCTCCCTTCAGCAGAACGACATATTCTCCCGACTTCAGCTGCAAGTTATCGGTGACGCGCACCGGAGGGACCATATATCCGAGATCAGTGGCCATCTGCCGTCGAATTCCCGAGATCCTTCGCAGCAGAGGCGAGTTCTGCGCGCCCTCCACCAGTTTCACCAAGCCCAGTCCCACTTCGATGGCGAGTGGTTCCACTTTGAGCAGCGTTTCCAGATTGTCCTTATTGTTAGCAGCCGCGCCAGGCCCGGCAGCCGGTTCGGCCGCTTCTTCCAGCAGCACTTTCTGATGCATTCTCCATCCGAAAAATCCCACTCCGGAACCCAGAATCAGGAATGGAAGCGTCGGCAAGCCGGGAAACGCCGCCATCGCCATCAGCACGCCACCGGAAAGCATCAGCGGCTGCGGATTGCTGAAGACCTGTTTCTTCATGTCCGAACCAAGCTTGCCGTCCGAACTGGCGCGAGTAACGATCAGGCCGCCCGAAACCGAAACCATCAACGCCGGGATCACCGTGACCAGGCCGTCGCCGATGGTCAGAATCGTGTACGTCGCCAGTGCGCGTTTCAGGTCCATGCCATGTTGAAACACGCCAATCAAAAATCCCGCGACGATGTTAATCGTCAGAATCATGATGCTGGCCACCGCGTCGCGCTGCGTGAACCGTGACGCTCCGTCCATGGCGCCGTAAAACTCCGCCTCCGACGCCAGATTCTTGCGCCTCGTGCGCGCTTCATGCTCGTCGATCAGCCCCGAATTCAAGTCGGAATCGATGGACATCTGCTTGCCCGGCATGGCGTCCAAAGTGAAGCGCGCCGTGACCTCGGAAATGCGCACCGCGCCATGGTTGATCACCACGTACTGAATCGCAAGCATGACCAGGAAGATCACAATGCCGATAATGTAGTTGCCGCCCACCACGAAATTGCCGAACGCCTCAATCACCTGCCCCGCCGCCCGCGTGCCGCCGTTCCCGTGCATCAGGATCAAACGAGTGGACGATATATTAAGTGCGAGCCGGAACAGCGTCAGCAGCAACAAAGTTGTTGGGAAGACACTGAATTCCACTGGCTTGGTGATATACATCGAAACCAGCATCACGATCACGGCAATGGTGATATTGGCGCTGATCAGGATGTCCAACAAGAACGCCGGCATCGGCGTAATCATCGCCATCACAATGCCGAGCACCGCCAGCGGCGCGCCGATTTCACTTAGGTTCCCAAAAGGGGACCCCTTCTTCGCGCTCGCCTTGGGTTTCAATGCAACAACTTGCGACTTGGGCGCAGCCCCGCGCGCAGCTTTTTGTGTCGAAACGGGAGCAGGTTTAGTCGCAGCAGCCATGTTCGACCGCAGTAGTGCATTTCGTGAGCCGGATGTTCAATGGAATGGCTCAGATTATTCTTGAATTCAGCAAGGAGCCGCGACCGTCAGGGAGCGGGCAGGCGCGGAAAACTGCGCTTTCGAAATGGCCGGACAGCCTCCCGGGCATTTCGTTACCGAGAAGAATCCCCGGGCTTACGCCTTTGGGGCTATAACCCCGTCCGTGAGGGCGGGGACTTGCGATTGGTGTACTGGTAACGATATCGCCCGGACGGTCCACGAGTGGCGTGGCATAGGAACCCCGACAGCCATGGAGGGGATAACGTAATAATGAATAAGTCTATGCCGAAAACGTTTAGCGCGAGACGCACCGCCGACCAGATCGCGGAAATGGCCACGCGGGGCGAGGATATCTCCGAATATTTCACGAATAAGTTCACCGTAGTGCGCCCCGTGCGTCGCGTGAACGTCGACCTGACCCACGGCATGCTGCGGGAACTCGACGCCCGCGCGGCCCGCCTCAATATCAGCAGGCAGGCGGTGATCAAGACCTTGCTGGAACGGTCGCTGAATGCGGAGCGGGTCCCCAAACCAAGGGGAAAGAAGAAGGCCGGCTAAAACACTTTCCGCTTCCTGCTATCATGCCCACGGCGGCGGAATGCTCCAAGCTTGGCGTTGATCGAGCTTTCGGGTTCGGTTGAGCCTCTCTGGGGTTACCCCAGGGCAACGTGTAGGACTTAAGATTCGTCGCGTGAGCGTCCGCTGCGCCAAGGCGCAGGCTTCCTCACGCAGAGTCGGACTCGTTGGAGCGTTCCCCGCCTTTGACCATGCCGAACCGGGCTCTCTTGACGGCGCTTGCCAAGGCATTCCTCGCCGGCGAACCCGCCGTCGAGCAGGTGACTGCGCGCGCTTCCCTGGTGCTCGGAATATCGCCGCTCGCAGGATCGCCGCGCTGGCTGCCGCCGCTCGCCCGCCGATTCGTCAACGCGTTTCCGCCCGGGAAGATCCGGCCCCGCCATCGCGATGTGGTCGAGTTCTTCCTTCAAGCCCCCGCCTTCCGCCGCCGCAAACTCGCCATCGAAACGTGGCTGACCGAGCCGCCGCGTATGCAGCCCGTCGCAGCCGCGCAATCCTGGCCGATTCCGCCCATCGAAACCGCCGGCGCGCTCGCCGATTGGCTGCAACTCACCATAGGCGAGCTCGAATGGCTGGCCGACCTTAAAGGTCTCAGCCGCAACTATCACCTGCGTGTCCTCTCAAAACCATCGGGCGCGATCCGCCTGATCGAGGCTCCGAAGCCGCGGTTGAAGGAGCTGCAACGAAAAATCCTCGCCGAAATTCTCGAAAAGATCCCGCCCCATCCCGCCGTCCATGGATTCCTTAAGAGGCATTCCATCCAGACGTTCGTCGCTCCTCATGTCTCACAGCGCGTCGTTTTAAAGATGGACCTCGAAGATTTCTTCCCTTCCATATCCGGCCCCCGAGTGCAGGCGCTGTTCCGCACCATGGGTTATCCCGAAGCCGTCGCCGATCTGCTGGGAGGCATCTGCACAACGGTCGCTCCGCGCGAATATGGTCTGTATTCTCGTCCGCATCTCCCGCAAGGCGCACCCACCTCTCCGGCCCTGGCGAATCTCTGCGCCTACCGAGTCGATTGCCGCCTGACAGGACTCGCGAAATCCGCCGGCGCAGTCTACACCCGATACGCCGACGACCTCGCCTTTTCCGGCGGCGAAGAATTCGAGCGATGCGTGGAAAGGTTCTCCACCCACGTCGCCGCGATCCTTCACGATGACGGCTTCGCCGTCCATCATCGTAAGACGCGGATCATGCGCCAGTCGGTCCGCCAACACCTGGCCGGCCTGGTCGCCAATAAGCGCATCAACATCCGCCGCTCCGACTTCGATCGCCTCAAAGCAACGCTCACCAACTGCATCCGCCAAGGCCCAGAAAGCCAGAACCGCGAAGCCCATCCGCACTTCCGATTGCATCTCCAAGGCAAAGTGGCATTTGTCGAGTCGATTCATCCCGCGAAAGGAAAGCGTCTCCGCGCGCTATTCGAACAAATCTCCCGGCAGTAATGTATCAATACCCCGGCGCACCGGTGGCGATGAAAACTATCAGGTAATCGCCACTCCATGTGAAGCCCCATGCGTCAGCTTGGGGTTACTTCCATGCCCGCACAAACCCCAAGCTTACGCATTGGGGCTAACCTTTTAGCCCCGTGTTTTCGAATGTGCTCAATGGAGCCGCGACCACCGGGAGCGGTCAACGCCGGGGTTTCACAGAGATTCGGAAGCTCGGGACAGTCTCGTCTGTAGGAATGTATAGGTGAGCGGAGGAACGATCCTCCGCATTCACGCCAGCGGGAACTGGCGATAGAAGAATGAGGAGGACCATTCACCTATATGTATTACGTTGGACTGGATAT